>JAAIGF010312058.1_pt1 | contig 137999 bp, 107 predicted proteins | sample 6487441 | NCBI WGS metagenome assembly JAAIGF01 (sample SAMN13974129, study PRJNA590717) | phyllosphere metagenome | biome: pepper field; feature: multiple bacterial spot infested pepper fields; material: pepper leaves; isolation source: leaves from pepper fields | host: Capsicum annuum ... | reverse complement strand
TTCTCCGGCATTTGACCCGATACCGATTGAATCAGTTCATCGCGTGTCAGCTTCATAGATTCCGCTCCCCTTAATATATTCATACACATGATCGTGAACCATATAACGGATCGTTTGACCGTTGTGTAATCGTTCGCGAATATCGGTGGATGAGATATCAACCTGTGGCATATTGACGAGCTCCACTCGCGGCTGTAAATAAGTCGGCATTTGCGACTTATCAATGACCGAGCCTGGACGCCCTACACCAACAAAGGTCAGGCGCTGCGCCAGTTCTTCAATACCATGCCATTCTGTGAGTGAATTGACCATATCCGCGCCGATGATAAAAAAGAATTCATGGTCTGTATATCGCTCCTGTAAAGCGCGAATCGTCTCAATCGTATACGATACACCGCCGCGCTCCAGCTCGATATCCAGCGTCCGAAATGCTGGATTCGTACCAATCGCACGCTCCACCATTTGCAGACGTTGTTCACCAGAAGCACCTGCCGCATGTTTGTGCGGAGGAATATGAGACGGCATAAACCAGACCTCATCCAGCGCACAGCCTTCCAGTGCCGCTTCGGCCGCAAGCATATGACCAATATGCACCGGATCAAAGGTGCCTCCCATAATACCGACTTTCATGACTCCACCACCGCATCATTTGTAATCCGTTTGCGGCTTGAATAGCAATCCAAATCGCTGTACAAGCCGTACAGGTTATGGAGCTTGCCCTGGACGCTTACTTCGCTCGTGGCAGCTCGATTTGTTTGTGATCTTTTGATTCTTTATACAATACGATTGTACGTCCAATGACCTGTACAAGTTCTGCGCCTGCGCCTTCAGCGAGCTCTTGTGCCAGTTCTTTCGGATCTTCCAGACAGTTGTTCAGAACAGATATTTTCATCAGTTCGCGCGTTTCGATTGCATCAACGACGTGGCGGATAATGCCTTCATTCATTCCGCCCTTACCGATTTGGAAAATCGGGTCCAGGTGATGCGCTTGACTGCGCAGGTAACGTTTTTGTTTTCCAGTTAACATAGGTATCCCCTTATATTCGTATTCATATTATTCGTGATTCAGTGCTTCGAGTACCGCACTACGCATGAGCGATACCGGCGCATCGACGCCTGTCCAATATTCAAAAGCATAAGCCCCTTGATAAATGAACATTCCTAATCCACCAACGACTGTACAGCCGCGTGCTTTCGCTTCGCGTAATAAGCGTGTTTCCAGCGGGTTATAGATCAGATCACTAACGATCGTACCTTCTGGAATCCATGAAGCGTCAACAGGTGAAGCGTCCAGATCCGGATGCATGCCGACAGAGGTCGTATTAATGAGTATATCGGTTTCAGCCAGACAGGCTTGAAGCTGCTCAAACGTCGCGGACTTCATTGTCGTCTTGCCATTTTGCAAAATATTCAGCAGTTCATCTGCCTTGCTAGCGGTACGATTCACGACCGTTACCGCTGCAACCTGTTCTTTGAGCAGTGCATAGATGATACCACGCGCAGCTCCGCCTGCACCAAGAACAGTCACACGCTTACCGGATAGTTCGCCCACTTCTTCCTTTAGGGAACGTACATAGCCGATGCCGTCTGTATTGTATCCCTTCATACGCCCGTCACGAATCACGACCGTATTGACAGCGCCACATTGTATAGCGGATTCATCCAGCTCATCCAGTAGTTCCATGATCGCAACCTTATGCGGAATCGTCACATTGAAACCGCTAAAACCGAGTGCACGTGTACCTGTTACTGCCTCGGCAAGATGCCCTGGCTTCACGTGTAGCGGTACATACATACCTGGTAATCCAGCCGCTTCAAGAGCAATATTGTGCATTGCTGGCGACTTGGAATGAGCAATTGGATCACCCATAACGCCCAGCAGTAGTGGAGCATGAATATGCTGATGATTGGTTGTTGCAGCCATCATCATTCGCCTCCCGAACTATAATCACTTGTACCGGAATGCAGGCTGCATCCCGGTACTTTGTTAGATCAACGATGGACGCAGCATGACTTTGACACCTTTAGGCAGGTGTACAGCTACGAGCGCACCTTGATCACTATTCACCTTGATCCAGCCCAGACCGGAAATGAACACATCCATCATTTGACGCTTTGCAATACGTAGCTCATGGCGTGTCCATGATGGTAGATCAGCCAGATGCTCCTTGGTTGGTGGAGCAAGCATTTCACCGGCATGCTGTTCAAACAATTCATCCGCACGCTCCAGCTTTGTACGATGAATATTCAAACGGTTATTCATATAGAACGTAAACGATTGACGCTCGCCTTCAATGAAGTCAAAGCGTGCCATCGCTCCGAAAAATAACGATTGTCCTGCGTTCAATTGATAGACCGCTGGCTTGATCGGCTTCTCTGGCATCAATGCTGCCAGATCCTTTTTATTCACAAGCTCAGTATAACGAGATTCATACACAATACCCGGTGTATCAATAATCGCACGTCCATCATCAAGTGGAATACTAACCGTATCCAGAGTCGTTCCTGGATAACGGGAAACGGTAAGCTCCTCGTCCAGATCACTATAATCGGAGATCAAGCGATTGATAAGTGTCGATTTACCTACGTTCGTTGCACCGACCACATACACATCACGATCGCCACGCATCGAGCCAACAATGTCCAGTAAACGGTCAAAGCCCTGGTTTTGCTTGGCACTGCATAGAATAATATCTTCTACTTTCAGTCCGAGCTCCTTCGCTTCCTTTTGTACCCAGTTGCGAATTTTGTTCCAGTTGGTTACCTTTGGCAGCAGGTCGATTTTGTTCACAGCAAGAATCACGGGATTGTTGCCGACAAAACGCTGCAAGCCAGAGATCACACTACCATGAAAATCGAACAGGTCGACAATATGGATAACCAGCGCATCCTTTTCTCCCACCTGACTCAGCAGACGTAGAAACTCGCTCTGGTCAACCGTCACGGTCGACGATTCATTGTAATTCCGTATACGGAAACAGCGCTGACAGAGCAATGGTGTGCGCTCCAGTGCTTGGGCGGGAATATATCCCGGTAATTCAGTTGATTCCGTTTGCAGCACGATTCCACAACCGCTGCATTTGGTTCCAGCGGTCAAGCCGCTTTGTTCAGTCATTTATTGCGTTCCTCCTCGGCCCACAGGCCTTTTTTACGAAGTCTTAGCCTTGCTAGCCGTTCCACCTGACGGTTAAATCGGGTACGCCAGCCTTCATCACCCAGCGCAATAGGCAGTACAAGCACAGTGAACAGGCCGAGTCGGTTACCACCGTATACATCGGTCAGCAGCTGATCGCCAACCACGATCGTCTGATCGTCACGGCAGTTCATCAGCTTCATTGCCTTGCGAAATGGTGCATTAGAAGGCTTACGTGCAGCATGCACAAACTTGATATCTAGCGGAGTCGCAAACAGGGCTACCCTGTTCATATTATTATTGGAAACGATAATCAGCTCGAAGCCATACTTCTTGACTTTGGCGAACCATTCGATTAATTCCGGTGTAGCGTCCGGTGCTTTCGCACCCACCAGGGTGTTGTCCAGATCGGTAATAATACCTCTGTACCCTTCTGCATACAGCTTTTCCAGGTCGATATCATACACTGTGTTCACGCGTAACTTTGGAATGAGCATTTCAAACAAGCTATATTCACCTCGATTTCATACGACAAACTATACCATAAATTTAACCACTCTGACAAAAAGAAACGCCGCAAAAGCGGCGCTATTTATGAGTGTATGAAGCTTGAATAGGTTATCGTTTCAGGCTCTAAAACTGCAGCCTGTACACATCGTATCTATTATACTACTTTGCGGCCGTTTTGCGCCACAATTTTCGTAAATCTTGCACATGCTGTTTCATCGTTACATATTCTTCTTCTGTTACGACGTTTGGACTGTACTTCGCTCGTTCAAACAATTGCAGCAGCGGTCCAAGTGCAGGTTGTAGCTCTGGCCTCATCTCCTGCCAGCGATAAACGGATTCACGTAGCGTTTCATGTGCTTCGCGATTCATCCCGTGTCGCTTCATCCAGGAGAGCCAGCGCTTCGACTCTAGCATCATTTTTTGCTGCGCCGTTTGTGGTTCACCATAGCGCATCCGCACATAAGCGGCATGCAGTTTACGACGATAACGGAAAGCGAGGAAGCCTACCCATGCGGCTACAAGCAGACTTGCTGTCCAGACCACAGCGGGTGGTGCACCATTCTCTGTTGCCTGTACAGGTGCTTCTGCTTGCTCCTGCTCAGGTGTATCTTCTTCTTGTTCCGGTGTGGGTGTCTCTTCAGCTTGTGCAGGCGTCTGTACTGTTTCCGTCAGCAGCGGCATATCAAAGCCCGGTGTAGCTTCAATCGGAACCCAGCCATAGCCAGCAAAATAAATTTCTGCCCAGGAATGAGCATCCGCATTCGTTACCGTATACTCAGTTGCACCGTTTGGAAAATAATCACTGGTCACATAACCTGAAGCTTGTCCAGGCGCATAGCCTTTGACCCAGCGTGCCGGAATATCAAGCGAGCGTGCCATCATGACCATCGCTGTGGAATAATAATCACAATAGCCTTCTCTGATCTCAAACAGGAAGCTTTCCACAAAGTCATTGCTCTTTTTACGGGACAGATCAGGGTTATTTGTGTACGTATAATTATTTTTCAAATACGATTGCAGCAGTTCAATCTTACGATAAGGCGTCGTTCCCGAAGCGGTTACCTCGCGGGCGAGATTTTTGACACGTTGCGGGAAATCAGCCGGCATCTGCAGATACGGCTCCAGATCCTTGCCTGCATATAGCTCGTTATACGTCTTCTTTTCTAGCTGAGCTACTGGAACGACCGGGACCTGTGAGATGAGCGAGTACGATTCTGGATAGTTGCGATTTTGGCGCGTCTGACTCCAGTGTACTTCGCCTGTATTGCTGCGCCAATCGAGTTGATCGGTATCATTCTTGCCATTCACGCTCTCGATCTTGGAGATCGTGTACGCACCGAATAATACTGGATAGTTCACTTCCTTGTCGCTTAGCATCTTCACCTGTTGTTTTACCTGACGTGTCTCGGTCGTAGTCGGTTCTTCATCCATCGCTAACGGTTCATCCGCTTGGATGGATTCTAGATCGCGCCAGCTATTGCTTGAGCGATCAATCCAGCCTTTACCAGAGTAAGCGAGTCTTGTCTCGCCACGCCAGTAACTACGACTTGTCGTGCTGATCGACATTACGGGCGTGTAGTCAAAGTTAAAGCCGCCGCCTAGATTGGAATCTTCACGACTATACCCTGATGAAGCACCCTGCCCCTCCATCGTATTCGAGCCATTCACCGTAATAACGGATTCACCGCGCCAATTCTTCCAGGCGGTATACGGATCTTTGAGCGTTGGCTGCACCTCAGGCATATTAATCCCTGCCAGCAAAATGATCGAAAAGATAACTGCAATATTGAACATGATCTTGAGCGGATAACGACGAAGATGCTTCCATCCTCGCGGAAAGCGTTCCTGAAAATACCGAAAATGATTACTAACGAGCCAGCCCATTCCGGCAAAAACAACCCATGCGACTTCTTGCCACAATGCTGTTTTTGTAAAAGAATCCAAAATAGCTAGCGACACAATATTCGTGCCTACAAACATAATGATCGCTCGCCGCGACGTACCAATGCGAGCCGATACTTCAAGTAACATCCACGCCGCAACGATAAACCAGATATACGTGCGGAGTGTAGCGATAAAGCCTTCCATATTATCGGAAAGCGAATCGGACATGCTCCATGTGAACAGGTTGTTCGTATGCATCGCATAATAGACAACCGCAATGACAGCTACTAGCTTAATGAGTAGCCTGTACCAGGCATTAAAAGGCAATATAATATCGACAATTGCTACAGCGAGCATCGTGCCGAGCACGAATAGCGTCGTTTCCTGGTACCAGATTCCATCTGCATATTGAATCCATTGATAGGCAATAATGAGAACCCATAATAGACATAATGAATAGTACCAGGAGCTACGAATGCCGCTCCACCATTTCTTCATTAAGCTCTCCCTCCTAATACGGTTGGCAGCTGGTCCAATCCACTGATCGGATAACAGACAGCACCGCGAGCATCGGAATCCAGTCCCCAGTGGTGAACGGCTTGCTCACGCTGTGCATTTTCGATCAACAGCTGAGCCGGAAGCATCTGACGCATACGTGCAAATTGGAACACTTCCCATGCTTTTTGCCCATTTAGCGGACTGATGAAGACAAACAGTGAGCCAGCAGGGAAGTTCCGTGCTCCCTGTTCCAGACGCTGTAATAATTCTGCCTCTCCATCCGCCATAATATCGACCAGATGTAGCTGCATCCGATGCCATTCACTGGAGTGATCAGAAGGTAAAAAGGCTTCTGTGCGTGCTCCCATCGTGAATAGACCCATGCCCATTCGCTCACGTGCTCCATATTCCAGCATAGATGCCGTTACCGACACAGCCAGCTCAAAATGCTCGGGAGATTCATAATGATCGGTGGTCGCATCGAGTACAAGCACCGTTTTCGGCAACGATTCATGCTCAAATTCCTTCGATTTCCACATTCCTGTACGAGCAGTAGCATTCCAGTGAATACGTGAAATCCGATCGCCATATACATAATCACGTACACCATTAATCTGATTCGTCTCTGGACGAGACAGCATCTGAGATGTCTGTTGTCCACCTAGTCTGGAATGACGCGAACCCATCTCCCAATAAGGGACAAAGATCGTACGTGGCAATACCATGAACTCGCCGGGTGCATTAAAAACACCGCGATTTTCAAGTAAGCCAAAAATATCTTCACTAATACATTCGGTACTATAAAAACGATAACGTCCGCGTTCCAGCGGCGGTGTCTGGAATAACAGTTCCCCACGTCCGCGCATACTCGGCATTAAGCTTTCTTCAAATGACCAGGACTCACCATTATGGCGCTTGAGCGTCTCGCGTACAATCACGTAAGGCAACGGCAAAAAGCCAGGAATGGTAACGTTCAGCTTCACCTGAACCTGATCGCCTGCGTGGATCGCGCCACCTTCATCACCTTCAATAGATAGCTTTCGCCCCCCACGCGCACGTCCAACACCGCGAAATCCACCAATGACCAAATACATCAATAGTAGCGTAACCATCGACAACAGCATAACTGACGTTTTGCCACCCTGAAATAGTACATAAAACAGGCAACCTAACCAGACAGTGATCACGAGCCATAATTTAGATGGTTGGCGTTGCAGCCGCATATTCAGCCGCAAATACGAGAATAAGGCTCTCATCTTATTGTCCTATGGATACCGGTGCGGTAACCTGCTCCAAAATCTGCTGCATAATACGCTCAGCGCTCATACGTTCCATACGCGCCTCAGGACGTGCCAATATGCGGTGGGCAATGGCGTACGGAGCCAGACGCTTCACATCATCAGGTAACACATAATCACGTTCATGAATAAGTGCATAGGCTTTCACTGCCATCATAAAGGAGAGCGTTGCGCGTGGACTTGCGCCCAGCAGTACGGAGCGATGATCGCGTGTCGCGCGAATGATCGCAACCAGATAATCACTGACGGAATCATCCATATGCACGGAGCGAATCTCCTTCTGAATGTCAGCGATACTTTGCATATCGGTTACAGGAGTCAGGCGCTCTACAGGTTGTCCTGTCGTCCCCTGCTGACGAAGCAGATTCTTTTCGGTCTGCTCATCTGGATAACCGATCGTAATCTTCATCATAAAGCGATCAAGCTGCGCTTCTGGCAGCATATACGTGCCTTCAAAATCAATCGGGTTCTGCGTTGCACACAGCATAAATGGATGCGGTAATGGATGTGTCTCACCATCTACCGTTACATTGCGCTCCTCCATCACTTCGAGCAGTGCAGATTGCGTTTTCGTTGTCGCACGGTTGATCTCATCGGCCAGTAGAATATTCGTCATCACCGGGCCTGGACGGAAATAAAATTGCTCGTCCTTTGGATGGAAAATCGACACGCCGGTAATATCACTCGGCAGCAGATCGGGATTACACTGAATCCGGCGATATTGACCGCTCATGGATTTGGCAAGCGCCTTGATCATTTGCGTTTTGCCTGTTCCCGGTACATCCTCGATCAGGACATGACCGCCAGCAAGCAGCGCTGTCATGAGTAACTCAATTTCAAATGATTTTCCAAGAATGCAGGATTCTAGATTTGACCTTATATCTGCGATAATTTGCATAGACTCTTTACGTACCGGCATATATTGAAAACCTCCTACCTCGGGTTCATAATTCCAATTTGATTATTTGTTGTACTTCTATATATTGCTATTGCAGATTTTGCTATTGCAGTTACGGCGGCTTGCAATTCATAGCCGTGTAGGGCTATGCCTTCACCATGAAGCAGGTAAAACGTAAGCATCTGCCTTTTTTATTGTACATGAACGAAAGGTCAGAGTCACTTCCGCATGACATAAACTTGAGTCCTGCCATACCTGTCTTTATCGCTTAACAACAACCAGTAACCTGTCTTCTGCCATGATCTGAACAGTGGTCAAATAGTAGACTTTTGCTCGTAGTCGGGGCATACTATGGTAAGTCATTTTACGATAAAGGAGTATGATTATGATGAATCAACAAACACTGGAACTGTTTAAGCAATTGACCGAATTTCCCGCGGTATCTGGCTTTGAACGCGAGCTGCGTCAGCTGGTTAAAGAGAAAATGTCGGCGTACACAAACGAATTTGTGCAGGATCGACTTGGAAGCTTATTTGGTGTCGTTCGCGGTGATGAGTCCGGACCGAAAATGATGGTCGCTGGACACTTTGACGAAGTGGGATTCATGGTGTCAGGGATTACAGATCAGGGGCTTGTACGGTTTCAGCCATTAGGAGGCTGGTCCAATCAGGTTGTACTTGCACAGAGGCTCCATATTATTACAGATCAAGGAACGATCACAGGAGTAGTCGGCTCAACACCTGTTCATTTGCTAAGCCAGGAAGAACGCAGCAAGGCGGTTGACATTCGCAGCATGTACATTGATATTGGGGCTGACAATCGCGCCGAGGCTGAAGAACTTGGTATTCGTCCAGGTCTTCAAATTGTACCCGTATGCGAGTTCACACCGATGGCCAATCCGAAAAAGATTATGGCAAAAGCATGGGATAATCGCTATGGTGTCGGGCTTGCCATCGAATTACTGGAAGCGATCCACAACGAACCACTCGGAGGTACACTCTATACAGGTGCTACCGTACAGGAAGAGTTGGGCTTGCGCGGAGCACGCACAGCTACACAGCTCATTCAACCTGACATTTTCTTCGGTCTGGACTGCAGTGCTGCCAACGATATGACTGGCGATCGGAACGCCTACGGACATATCGGCAAAGGTGCGCTACTTCGTATTTACGATCCAACCATGTTCACCCATCGCGGGATGATCGAATACATCCAGGACACTGCAAGTAGCAACGATATTCCGGTACAGTACTATATCTCGCAAGGTGGCACGGATGCCGGTGCCGTACATCAAAGTGGAATCGGAATTCCATCCAGTGTTATCGGCATTTGCGCCAGATACATCCATACCTCCTCTTCGATCATTCATACTGATGATTATGATGCAGCCAAAGAACTGCTGATCAAACTGGTCAAAGGCATGAATGCTTCCACATATCGCACGCTAGTTGAACGTGCCTGAGTAGCTTGCCGAGCAGCTTCACTGGTTTCCCTACATAGGAAGGGGAGCTTGTGAAGCTGTTTTTTGTAGGTTTCAGGCATTATTATTCGGCACGACTACTCTTATCCATACTCCATCGTACAAGCAATTCTAAAACTTACTGATGAGCAGTGTGTTACTAATGTATAACCCGTCAGTTGCTTGCTTCAATCCTGTCGTAGCGGGGCAAACGGCACATTTTTTTAAAAAATTGTAACCTTTTGCTCATACAGCGCTCATGTGACAAGCTTGCTCCTGCTTGGAGTGATTCATTTTATCACAACAGATGCACAATATCATCTTTGCGAAATGAACCCAAGCACACACGGATATCTGCTAGCTTATACGAACTATTCCTGTAATCAATAGGAATTACGTGCTATAACATTACCTATTTTCCCATTAATTTACTATAAATAAAACATTTTAAAATAAGAATTATTGGCGATTACCTCGTTATTCGGGCTGTACTATACTGAACATGTCCCCAGAGAATCCACTTTCGACTATATCTCATCCGCAATGGACGTTTCTAAATAGATAATTATGTGCATATTGCTGTCTTTTATTCATCATATGCACCAGATTCAGCCACTTCCACAAGCATCTTTTCATGAGCTGCTTGACCTTATTGCTCCGTTTCTTCTTTTTGCATGACCTCCACATTCATTCCTCTGTTGTACAAGTACCATGGACTACAGTTCAGTGATCGTTGCCTTTTATTTTCATGATTTCTCACGTCGATCATACACAAACGTCAAATAATTTTGTCTATTCTGTGTCCTTATGCCCATATCTCATCACTTCTTCCTCTATTCCTTGTTTATCCCTCCTACGATTTGAAGCCATTTTTGCTTTATACATGTTTTATCCTTGTCAATCCGTCTATTTTCACGCGAAAAAGGTCGCTTTTTGTTTTTAATTACCCATTTTTATCTATAAATATTAATAATTAGATCAAACTATCCGACAAAATAACTAGCACGTAAAGACTACTCATCCTAATCGTAAACGGAGATATGCAGAAGCACTCAACCTATAGAGCTTGAACGAAATGACCATTAGAAAGGGAGTATTATAATGTTCTTAAAAAAATCAGTTATGGCGCTTGCCATGGCAAGTCTGCTCGTGACTGGCGGGATCTGGGCACCTTCTGCTGTACAGGCAGATAAGCTTGCCGATGGTAGTATTGTAACGACACTAAGCAGCGGCTCAACAACGAATACAGGTCTAAACCTATATGTGGATGGTTCGGTGGAAACAGGTGGAAATGGAGACAAAAACACGCCTTTCAAAACGATGACACAGGTACGTGATGCCATTCGCGCCAAAAACGGAACCCTTCCGTCAGGTGGTATTACCGTATGGGTCAAAAGTGGAACGTACAAATTTCCTTATACCTTCGAGCTGAATGCATCGGATTCCGGCGCACCCGGCAAAACGATTGTATATCGCACTTATCCAGGCGAGAAGGTAATTTTGTCCAATGGTGTTAGTGTAGATCCGTCGATGTGGAAGCCACTAAATGCCGAAGCACAAAAACGAGTAAATCCCAAAATCAATGCTTCGAATCTGGTTGAACTGGACGCAAAAGCACTCGGTTTGAGCAATATTAACGGATATCCTGGCGGTACTTCCTTTTCCGATAAATGGGGAATTGTCGATCTGATCGTCGATCATGAGCGTCAACCAATCTCCCAGTGGCCGAACCCAGAAGAACTTGCAGGCAATAACCGTGGTGGCTGGACAACTGCAAATGGTTCTGCCGATGCAAGCTCGTTTTATTATGGTACAGGCGGTACTCCAGCCGATGGCGTGACCGATGATGCCTTGAATGCAGATGGTACCAATCGTGCACAGCGCTGGAAAAACAGTATCGCAGCAGGTCATGATCTGTATCTGCAAGGATTTTGGAGAACAGCATGGGCACCGGTCATGAGCAAAGTACAAAGCATCAATCCGGGTAGTAACAGCATCACCCTACTGGATATGCCTTCTGGTGGTATGGGCGACAAGTTCAGCAAGCAAATTATCGGCTCGAATCCAGTATATCGTGTTGGTAGTGGTAAAGAAGAATGGCGCGCACTGAACCTGCTCGACGAGATTGATCAGCCGGGCGAATGGGCACTTGATTTTCAGGATGGCAAAATCTACTACTATCCTAAAAATGGCGCTGGCATGATGGACAAAGACGTTGAAATTGCAGATAAAACAAGTGCTGTTGTCAAGCTGACCAATGCTTCCTACATCTCTTTCTTCGGCTTTCATGTTGAAGACAGCATGGGTAACGGCATCGACATGCAAAATAGTCACCATATCACAATCGCTGGCAATACCGTGCTGAATGTAGGTAACGGCGGTATTATCGACACAGGTGGCTATTCCAATATGATTAAAAGTAATGATATTTATGATACTGGTGGTTTTGGGATTAGTGTTGGTGGACAAGGAGATCGCGCCACATTGACAGGTGCTGGCACACGCATTACCAATAACCATATTCACAATATTGGTGAGCACGCCCATCTGGCAGGGATCGTTATCCGCGACTCGGTTGGCGTCTGGGTCGATCATAATCTGATTCATGATGTACCTCGTGATGCCATTCGTTATGAACGCAATAACAATCTAACATTTGAGTTTAACGAGGTACACAATACCGCACTGGAAGAAACAGATACAGGTGCATTTTATACCGCACAGGATTGGTCATCGTATGGAAACGATCTGCGCTACAACTTCATTCACCATAATCGCCGCTCGAATGGCTTCTATGCCGATGGTAGTGATGCGGGAGATAACTATTACAACAACATTATCCAAGGATCTGATCGTGCACTGCAGCTGAATGGACACCATAATATTGCAAAAAACAATGTCGTCGTCGCGTCCAATAGCGTACGGATTGAGAATCGTAGTGACACCAAGGATCAATCGCTGACCGTATCCAAAAGCTATGGCGTAGATAGCACCTTTGCGGATACACTCCGCTCCAAAAACGTAACTTCCGGTGCATGGCTCGACTATGCGGCTAAGCTGACTGCTAAATACGGCTATACAGACAAATTGTGGACCGACATTTTGGACCCGAACTGGCGGCCTGAATATTCCAATGGTTCTGCGATTAAGAACAATGCTCTCATTCAAGTTGGTACCATCATCAAGCCTAAATACGGCAACTATGATGTGAGTAACAACACTGTACTCGATACCGTTGCTGCAGCTAGCTTCTATAACTATAACAAGATGGATATGCGTACGAATAATGCACAGATTCTAGCCCAATTCCCGAATCTAAATAGCATTTTCCCACAAATTGGTTTGCAGCAAGACACCTATCGAATCCGTGTCGTCACACGCGCGGAAACAGGTGGACTGACGAATCATTAATCCTTAACATCCCTTGGTATACTCCTATCGTATCAAACAGCCCAAGCAGATCATACCGAATCTGCTTGGGCTGTTATTTGTATTGCAGTTATGTATAGGGCTGTTCTTCGCCTTACATTTCTTTTCATTTTATTTCCAGAAAATTGACACTTCGACTTCCAACTTCCTATACTGAATATACATAACGATATAGGGAGGTCCGGCATACGACGTGAAATCTATTCGCTATATTTTGCTGACAGCAGGTCTGGTGCTATTGTTGACGTTCCCGCTGTGGCGTCCTGGCTGGTCGGATAGCCGGCTTGGTTCGCTCAGTAGCGGTCCTGATGCGCAAACACCATTAAATGTATATGTGGATGGTTCTGCAGACGCAAGAGAGCAAAATGGCACTACTCAGCATCCATTTACTACGATTGAGGCAGCACGCAATTATATTCGCGAGTTAGCGCGTCCTCTTCCCAATGGCGGCGTTACGGTATGGGTCAAGGGCGGCGAGTATCATCTGGCGTCTACCCTGGAATGGACAGTAGCCGATTCGGGAACTGCCACCTCTCCCATTATCTATCGTTCCTTCCCCGGTGAGAAGGTAAGTCTGACGAACGGTAAAACGATTAATCCCGGAGACTGGCAACCGCTGGACGCCGAAGCGCGCAGTCGCGTCAATCCAGCCGTTCGACCGGATCAACTGGTCGAGCTGGATGTGCGAAGACTGGGCCTTCAAAATAGTAGTGGCTTCAGTGGTGGCGACTCGTTCACTGAGCAATGGGGCATTTTACAACTGATCGTGAATGACACGATGCAACCCATCTCGCAGTGGCCGAATCGTAATGATGCTAGCTCGGGTACACGCCCCGGCTGGGCAGTCGCTTCTGGTATCTTGAACGCACGATCCTTCTTCTACGATCCGAAGCAAAATGCAGACCAGACTTCGATTGGCCGGATGATGCGCTGGGAGAATGCGATCAAAACCGGTCATGATGTATACCTGCAAGGCTTCTGGCGTACCGTCTGGAGTCCAGTTACGATTCGAATTCAACAGATTCAAGCCGCCTCTCGCTCAATTGAACTATCCAAAACACCGAATGGTGGTATCGGCTCCAAATTTAGTGCGATGGCTGAAGGAGCTACTAATCATAATCCGTATCGAGTGGGTGATGGTAGCGAGGAATGGCGACTGCTCAATCTGTTAGAGGAAATTGATCAGCCCGGTGAATGGGCACTTGATTTTAAGGATGGCAAGTTATACTACTATCCATCTCGTCCTTTAAATGAATCTCACACCGTAATCGCTGACAGCACCGATCCAATCGTTCGCATGAATGGCAGTTCATATATCAAGTTTATTGGCTTTGAACTGAAAAATGGGATGGGCAATGCGATCACGATGCAGAATACGAATCATATGACGCTTGCTGGACTAACCATCCGCAATGTGAGTAATGGTGGAATCAGTGATACAGGCGGCTCGCAAAATATGATTCAGAGCAATGACATTTATGATACAGGTAGCTTCGGCATCAGCGTGAGCAATGCAGGTAGTCGTGCTAAGCTTGAATCTTCCAATACACGGATTACGAACAATCACATTTATAATACGGGGATCCTTGTTCATTTGGAGCCGCTTATTATTCGTGAGTCTGTGGGATTACGAATCGACCATAATCTGTTGCATGATGTACCAAAGGATGCGATTCGTTATACATTCAGCAATAAGCTGCTGTTTGAGTATAATGAGGTGCATAATACCGGACTGGTCGAAGGCGATACCGGTGCTTTTTATACAGCGCAGGATTGGTCATCGTATGGCAATGTACTGCGGTATAATTTGATCCATCATAATACCCGTTCCAACGGCTTCTATGCAGATGGTGGCAGTAGCGGTAACACGTATCAGAACAATATTATTCAGGATACAAGACGCGCATTCATTATCGAAAATGGACATCATGATGTGGCGACAGGTAATCTACTCATCAATGTAGGAACACTTGAAATTAATGATCGTTCGAGCACACTTAACTATGGTCTGAATAGCGAGTATGCCAAGCGGCTACGTAGCTTGAATCCGATGGTTGACCCTTGGAAATCCTACGGCGAACAGCTTGCCAAGCAGTACGGGCTCAAGGGCAATCTGTGGAGTCACGTGCTAAGCCCTGCCTGGAAGCCGCAATATCCGAATGGCAGTAAGCTTAGTAATAATGCGATCGTTGGCGAAGCAAGTGTGATTTTGCCGAAGAAAGGTTCGGTATCTGCTACAGGCAATGCGAAGATTCCAACGATTCAGGCAGCTGGCTTTTACAATTACAGCAATCTGGATCTGAGAACGAATAATCCTACTATTTTGAAAAAATTCCCTGCACTGAATCGGGTCATTACTGAGATTGGTCTGTACAAAGATGCCTATCGTGTACAACCGCTAAAGCGTAATGAATATGATGCACTGAGCAATCATACAAGTAATTAAAGTTCTGTTAGACGATGTTTATCATTAATTTGGCAAAAAAGGGCTATATCGCTTATACGGCAAATTGTATCTTTTGCCATAGCTATATAGCCCTTTCTTCATGTAAACTTGACAATCTTTTGCAAGCTATGCTGAAATAGTTACAAAAAAGCAATCATATAGTTAATTTTGTGAAATAAATTTTACATTTATTATTTAATTAAGTTTACTTTTGCTAATTTCCACAATTTATCTTATGCTAATAGCAATCTTTTATACTTACTGATCCATAATCACAGTATATAGCATACTGCTTGCCAAATAATTCGATAAAGGAGGTGAGATAACGCTTCGTGGAACGATCGCACGATCTTACGATGACCAGGCTATACGTTAATGCCTGGCAACTTGTATGTACAGAGAATGGAGGGAAATCATACTCATGAACAAGCTGCAAAAACTCATATCACTGACTACTATTGTAGCGCTGGGCAGTACGCTCGTTCATCCTGTGCCCTATGCTGCGGCTGATGTGGTGAATAACCGCGAGGTCGTCACGCTGGATAGTGGCGCAACCACCAAAACAGGATTGAATCTGTATGTGGATCCGTCAGGTAGTGACAGTAGCGGTGATGGCAGCAAAAGCAAGCCCTATGCGACATTACCTGCTGCTCGCGATGCAATCCGTGCCCTGCACAATGATCTGCCTGCTGGTGGCGTCACTGTCTGGGTCAAAGAAGGCGAATACGAGCTGTCTAACTTTGAGCTGACGTCCCAGGATTCGGGTACAGCCGATAAGCCTATCATTTACCGTACGTATTCAGGTGAGCAAGCAACGCTGACGAATGGTGTGCATATCGACCCATCAGATTGGAAGCCACTCAGTAAAGAAGCCGCTGCTCGCGTTCACCCGGATGTGAAGGCAAGTGCTCTGTATGAGCTGGATGTGGACAAGCTTGGCTTAAAGCATATCCATCACTTTGCAGGCGGTACCTCCTTCACCGAGCAATGGGGCATCATTGATCTGATCGCTGATGGTGTACGTCAGCCAATCTCGCAGTGGCCGAATCCAGACGAATCGGTTAATAAGCACCGTAAAGGCTGGACAACCGCTAACGGTTCCGCTGATGCAAAATCATTCTATTATGGCGAAGGCGGTATTCCTGAAAATGGCGATACGACCGATACGCTCGATCTGGATGGAACGAATCGTGCCGAGCGCTGGCAAAAATCACTGGAAGCCGGTCATCCACTCTACTTGAAGGGATTCTGGCGGACTGTGTGGAGTCCGATCACAAGCTCTGTACAGGAGATTGATACGAAGCATCATGTGATCACGCTCAAGGATATTCCTGATGGCGGTATGGGCTCCAAATGGAGTAAGGCGGTCGAAGATTATCGTTCTAGCACAAGCGCAGGTAAGTCCGGTCAGACGGAACCTTCTCAAACGACACCTCCATCTGAGGATGACGCGCTACATGATAACGATACCTCTAGCAAATCCTATCTGGTATACAAGGATGGCGGCGCAGCACAGACAATGACGCTCAAAGAAGATCAGGGCGATGATTCGCTGCTGCAAACGAAGCCATCCAGTGCACAGAGCGATGCTGAGGAAAATACTCCGGTAAAACTGACGGATAAAGGAGCTAGCCTATCTCGTAGCACCTCTAGTGCGTCTACAGAGTCTACCGAATCGTCCGAGTCTGCAGCATCTACCGAAAAAACAACCGATACAGCTAAAGCCTCTACCTCGTCTTCTGTCACAAAAGACGCGTATGGCACGGTCAAGGATGATGTGTACAGCTCAACGAACTCGGTCAGTGACGATGTGTACAATTCAGGCTATCTTGCCAAAATTCGTGCTCCTTACCGCGTTGGTACAGGTACAGAAGAATGGCAAGCACTGAATTACCTGGATGAAATTGATCAACCCGGCGAATGGGCACTTGATTTTAAGGATCGTAAAATCTATTACTATCCCAAAGGCAACCTGAGCGAATTGAACATGATTGTAGCTGATAATGAGACACCGGTCGTTTCTCTTAACAACGTTTCCAATGTGCAGTTCCTTGGATTTACGATCGAGGGTAGCATGGGCAATGGGATGGAATTGAAAAATACGAACCATGTTACACTCGCTGGTAATACGCTGCGCAATCTAGGTAACGGCGGCATACTCGATGTCGGTGGCAAAAACAATCTGTTCCAAAGTAATGATATTTACGAAACAGGCGGCTTTGGTATTAGTATTAACAGCTCGGGTGATCGCAAGAAATTGACACCAGCGAACAGCCGCGTCACGAATAACCATATTCATCATGTGGGCGAACTGACTCATCTGGAGCCATTACTTGTACGTGACTCCGTAGGCATCAAGTTCGATCATAACCTGCTGCATGATGTACCGAAGGACGCGGTGCGTTATGTGTACAGCAATAATCTGACGTTTGAATATAACGAAGTGCATAACACATCCTTGATCGAAGGTGACACAGGAGCATTCTATACTGCTCAAGACTGGGCATCGTATGGAAATGTACTGCGTTATAACTTTATCCATCATAATAAGCGTTCCAATGGATTCTATTCCGATGGTGCGGATAGTGGCGATAACTACAATTACAATATCATTCAAGGCTCAACCAAAGGCATTCTGCTGAATGGCCATGATAATATTGCGAGCAACAATCTGGTTGTTGATTCCAATATGATTCAGGTCGATCAGCGTGGCGATAGTAAGAGCCATGGTGTGAACAGCATTTTCGCAGATCAGCTACGTGAAATGAATCCTAGCAGCGATCCATGGGCGAATTATGGTAAGGTATTGCAGGACACGTACGGCTACGATCATAAGCTATGGAGCAGCATCTTAGATCCGAACTGGCATCCTGAATATCCAAATGGCACCAAAATGACAGACAATATGCTTGTGAACACGCCGGATGTCGTCATACCAAAAGTAGGCGATGTGACCGTGTCAGGCAATGATTCAATTAGCAATGTAAGTGACGCAGGCTTCTATGATTACAGCAAAATGGATCTGCGTACCGACAATGCAAAAGTATTGGCTAAATTTCCTGATCTGAACACTGTATTTCCGAAAATCGGTCTACAAAAGGATGAATACCGCACACGCGTACTCACACGTGCCGAAAGCGGCGGCTTGTCCAATCATTAATACTCAATGATGATTACCAAGACATTAGCCTAGATGATCGGGCTATATGGTTAACGTATATCGTATCTTCTAGGAGCTCATCGCAAACAGAGTACCCTTATAATCCATTGTAATTCTCCAGCCCATGGTCTGCTTCGGTAGACTGTGGGCTTTTTCTCATACATTATAGATATTTGCTTTTGAAAAACCCTTTTCTACTTTCCCCTCGTGTAAAAGATCACTCCCCTTAATATTTTTCTCATTCACTTTTACTTCACGGTTGCAATTTAAAATGACTATGCTATAATTATCTTAAATTAAAGATTTAATATTTCGAAATATTATTTTAGCATTATCTATCATCTTATGATTCATAGCAGTGCTATTGCTCTAATAGTGACAAGAACACTTACACCAGAGCAGTATAGCCTGCTTTTTCTACTCACAATATCATTTTAAATAAACTGTATTTCACCCCCGAAAGGATGATTATAATGGAACTCAAAGGTATTCATCATGTATCAATTATGACTGGCAAAGCAGAGAAAAACTTCGAATTTTATACCAAAACACTTGGCATGCGTCTCGTTAAAAAAGGCGTCAATCAAGACGATACGACTTCTTATCATCTGTTCTATGGTGATGCGGTCGCTTCTCCAGGTACAGAGCTGACCTTCTTCGATATCCCTCATATCGGTCCAAGCTATCCAGGTGTATCAAGTATTTCCGCTTCCTCTCTGCGTGTGGCGAGCACTGCAGCATTACAATACTGGTCCGATCGCTTTGACGAGCTGAACGTGAGTCATGAAGAGATCAAGTCACGTGCTGGACGCGATACACTCGCTTTTCAGGATTTTGAAGGTACCCGTATCATTCTGGTTGCAGACAATAATGAGACAGGGGTCGCACCAGGTGAAGCATGGAACGGCTCTGACGTACCTGTAGAGTACGGTATCCTTGGACTCGGTCCAGTCACATTGACTGTCGCCAAACCCGAAAATACCGTGATGATTCTGACTGAAGTGCTTGGCTTCCGTCATGTTGGCTCCTACCCATCGCTTGCGGGTGCCGAGCACGCCGATATTCAAGTGTATGCAACTGGTGAAGGTGGTGCTGGCGCCGAGGTTCATATCGAGGCTCGCCCGGATCTGCCTGTCGCACGTCTCGGTCGTGGTGGTGTTCACCATGTCGCTTTCCGTGTACCGAATGAAGAGGAATATAATGTATGGGCAGATCGCCTGACTGGACTTGGTATCCCGAACTCAGGTAAAGTTGATCGTCACTACTTCCGTGCATTATATTTCCGTGAACCGAATGGTATTCTGTTCGAGCTCTCTACAGACACACCAGGATTCGATGTGGATGAATCTATGGATTCACTGGGTGAAACCTTATCGCTGCCACCATTCCTCGAATCACGCCGTGAGGATATCGAAGCGAAGCTTCGTCCATTGGTACTAAAAGATTAAGATTGGCTTGAACTGATTAGGCTTAGCTAGAGAAAATGTCCATAAAGCTTCTACAAAAATATAGTTTTAATCCCCTTCGCTTATCGTAGTGAAGGGGATTTTTGCGTACGCTATGTTAATTACGTTATGTCAGTATACAGATGCAGTTCTATACGTTGTACTTGTTATTCACGCCATCTCTCCTATGTCGTTCATGATGTGTACGCTAGTGTTCGAACATGCAGTCTAGTCCAGATCGAAGATGTATTTTATGCTTCTATCCCTTGCAATTTATTGTTGACTGTCACGTTCACGTTACAGTGGACAAATGGTATCCGCATCATTATCCATAAGGTCTTGCTCCTTTATAAATTGGATTCTTGTCTGCCAGATGTGCAGGTAATGGAATATCCGGATCAGTCGAGTTCGTATTCATATACGTATTAGGATAAGCGTCGCGGTACTGGCTTGGTGTCATGCCCTCCTGCTGCTTGAATAGCTTCATGAAGTATTTTTCATCTTGAAAATGAAGCATATACGCAATCTGCTTAATGCTCGCATCAGAATGGAGTAATAGCTCCTTCGCACGATCAATCTTGATTCCATTCATATAGCGGAGCGTGCTCACACCTAGCTTTTTACGAAATTGACGGGTTAGATGATCCGGTGTACAGCCGAATCGGGCTGCTACATCATGGATCGACGGATTATGCATAATATGAAGTCGAATCCATTCCAGTAGTTGGCGAAAACGGCGGTCAAAAGCCGTCTCTTGCATCTGCTCGGATAAGCTAGCTCTATATTGACGGGTAAGCTCAATCAACAGACTTGTCGTCATATAATCTGCTGCTAGATGGCTATAATAGACAGAATGCGCAATATCCAGTAACTGCTGACATTGTAAATAAGCTTTATCCGGCTGGGACAACTTAAAAAATGGCGGCAGTAGCACGCTATCCGACAGCACTGATGCCTGAGAGGAAGTATGACCTGCAGCCAGACATACTTTGACCTGCTGCTCTCGCTCTCCGTTCTGATTGCTACTATAGCCTCTCTTTCCCTTATACATTCGATTCCCATGCATTCGATGATCTAGATCATCTACAACCGATTGATCTTGTAGCAATTGAAGCATTTCTGCCAAGTCCATCGTCTCTCCACTCTCACAAAAAAAATGCAGCCAGTAGAAGGAACTTCCTGCTGTAGAGGGTGCGAATCCATAATGAAGCTGACCAGGTCGATAAAATAATACATCACCTGTCTCTACTGTATATTGCTGCTCCTCCACCTGAATATATAGACGACCCTGGACACCAATGATCACTTCATAGTCCTGCTCCAGGCGTAGTCGTTCATGATACCACTGATCCTCGCAGATAAATTGACCCGCTTTAAAATAGGATACGGGCTGCCCTACTTTACCTCTCCATATATCCATATCGTTTTTCACCACCATGATTACGATTTTGACGGTTTTGACAACTATGTAAACGCTTTATACTTTCTCTATATTGTTGTCATATCCTGCCTGAGCCATGAATTTGACATGGATGAGCTGCTGTAGACAATGACTTGACCAGTTATATCGCATATCATTTAGGAGGCTAACTTATGATCCGTGCAGAATCGAACCGTTTAATTTACGAATATGCTAATGAATATCTGATCGTTGAGCCGTGGCTACGAGATAGCATCAGAGTACGGTCTACCTTATATCCACAATTACAGGACGATAATGGCGCGCTACTTGAGCTGCCGTCGGACCATATGTCTCAAGCTACAACACGTATAAAACCAAATGGCTTTGCCTATTTGACGAATGGCAATATTACAGCTGTGCTTGATCCGAATGGTAAACTGACGTTTTTAAACCGTAATGGGGATCTATTGCTGGAGGAACACAACCGCTCGCATCAGTCGACACCTGTAGAATTCGATGAACAAACGCAGTTTCGCAGTCGTACACATTTTAATAGTGCGCTTCGCATCGCTGCACGTGAGTTCATGCCACTTATCGGTGGTGATTATAGCTTAACGATGCGATTTGAAGCGGCTGCGGATGAACGGATCTATGGTATGGGGCAATATCAACAGGATATTTTAAATGTGAAGCATTGTACGCTTGAGCTTGCTCATCGCAATTCACAGGCAAGTGTGCCTTTTGCCTTATCCAGCCGGGGCTACGGATTTCTGTGGAATAATCCAGCGATTGGTGAAGTGACCTTTGGCAAAAATCGCACGGAATGGCATGCCCTCTCTACAAAGCAATTGGATTACTGGATTACCGCTGGCGATACACCTGCCGATATCGTAGAACGCTATGCCGATGCGACTGGCAAAGTGCCGATGATGCCAGATTACGGTATGGGCTTCTGGCAATGTAAGCTACGCTATAGGACGCAGGAGGAATTACTAGAGGTCGCACGCGAGTATAAGCGGCGGGAGCTGCCTATTGACGTGATTGTAGTCGACTTTTTCCACTGGACGAAGCAGGGTGACTTCCGGTTTGATCCCGAGTATTGGCCAGACCCCGAAGCGATGGTACGCGAACTGAAAGACATGGGCATTGAGCTGATGGTATCGGTATGGCCGACGATTGATAAGACGAGCGAGAACTTTGACGAGATGCGAGCGCAAGGACTGCTTGTTCGTACAGAGCGCGGCGTGTATGTGACGATGGAGTTCTATGGCAGTACGGTCTTTTTCGATGCGACGAATCCGAAGGCAAGAGAATACGTTTGGAACAAGGTCAAACAGAACTATTATGACAAGGGCATTCGGATTTTCTGGCTGGATGAAGCAGAGCCCGAGTATACGGTGTATGATTTTGATAATTATCGCTATTATGAAGGTAGCAATTTGCAGGTGGGTAACAAGTATCCGGCGATGTATTCACGTACTTTTTACGATGGGATGAGAGCGGAGAATCAGGAGCAGATTATTAATCTGGTGCGGGCTGCCTGGGCAGGAAGTCAGCGCTACGGTGCGCTGGTCTGGTCTGGAGATATTGATTCTAGCTTCGCTTCTATGCGTAATCAGCTAGCGATTGGACTGAATATGGGTATCGCTGGTATTCCGTGGTGGACGACCGATATTGGCGGCTTTCACGGTGGCGATCCAGCGAACCCTTCCTTCCGTGAATGCCTCATTCGTTGGTTCCAGTTCGGTGTATTTTGTCCGGTGTTCCGCCTGCACGGCGATCGACATCCACAGTCGGAGCCGATTGGTCCAAGCGGCGGCGGGATGTGCTTTAGCGGTGCGGACAATGAAGTATGGAGCTTTGGTGAGGAGGCGTATGGAATTTTGAGTCGCTATATGCAGCTACGTGAAGCACTCCGTCCGTATATTACCGAGCGGATGCAAGATGCTCATGAAAAAGGATCTCCGGTTATTCGTCCATTATTTTACGACTTTCCACAGGATGCTTCATGCTGGATCGTAGAGGACACGTATATGTTCGGACCTCATCTACTGGTTGCTCCTATTCTCGAACAGAGCCAGCGAACACGCGACGTGTACTTACCACAGGGGACAGACTGGACAGATGCATGGAGTGGCACGGTTCATATCGGTGGACAGACCGTAACGACTGAAGCACCACTGCATATTACGCCTGTCTTTATCCGGCAGTCGGAAGCTGCGACGCTGCAGTCTGCCTTTAGAGAAACGCTAGAATCACTTCAATCCGCTGGATATTGAGTTACGTATAAATAAACGCTGATCGTTACCTAAATACCCGTTTACCCTAGATTGCTATAAAGTATTCAAGTGACTCACAACGATGGATTTAGTAACGTTGGGGATTGTAAGGTGGAAATGAAGTAGAGAAAAGGGACTGTCACATAACAGCCCCTTTTCTCTACTTCATTTACGTTTCGATACTTAATCCACATTATTCGTGTTCATTATTTACCTTGATTTTCACGGCGACGACGAAGTTCCTCCGTAATCTTACGTCCGGTTGGTGTTTGCGCTAATCCGCCGCGAGCCGTTTCGCGATGCTCGCTTGGCATGGAGCGTCCCACCTGAAGCATCACATCCACCACCTCATCTGATGGAATCGCACTGCGAACGCCAGCTAGTCCCATATCTGCAGCTGCCAGTGCATTTACCGCCCCAAGTCCATTACGCACGATGCACGGAATTTCGACCAGACCTGCCACTGGATCACAGATCAGACCAAGTGTATTTTTCAGAGCCAGCCCTACCGCATGGATGGCTTGCTGTGGTGTACCGTCACGTAGCTCAACTACAGCTCCAGCCGCCATCCCAATAGCAGAACCGACTTCAGCCTGACAGCCACCTTCCGCGCCAGAGATGGACGAGTTATTGGCGATTACATATCCGATCGCTCCGGCTGTGAACAAGCCAAGCACCATCTGCTCATCGCTCCAACCGAAGCGTTCCTGCGTACTCACGAATACGCCTGGAATGATACCGCATGAGCCCGCAGTTGGCGTAGCGATAATACGTCCCATCGACGCGTTGACTTCTGATACGGCGAGCGCATAGGACATCGCACGTGTGGAATGGCTCCCCGCCGCTGTCTCGCCTCCATTTAGATAATCATAGACACGCCGCGCATCTCCGCCGGTCAAGCCGCTACGAGACACCGTATCCTCATGAATACCGCGATGTACCGCTTCCTTCATCACTTCATAGTAGGCTGACATCTGTGCGATTACTTCTTCACGAGGTACACCTGTTTCCTTCACTTCTTCGACGATCATAAGCTCGGCAATTGTGCATTGTCGTTCCTCGCACAATCGCACAATATCCTGTAATGTACGAAATTGCATGATACCCCTCCTTTCTAATCCAGATCAATAACTACTGCACGTGTGACATGGGGCAAAGCCTCAATCTGCTGTAATACCGTTTCAGATGGTACACCATCCAGTTCAATTAATGTCATCGCTTCACCACTACGTGCTTTGCGATCCACATCCATAAAGCCAATATTTAGCTCACCTTCACTGAGTGTACGCGTAATATCTGCCAGTACCCCTTTGCTATCCATATGCTCAACAACCAGTGTCGGATATTGACCCGAGCCTTTGACATCGAAGCCGTTTAGCTCATGAATCTCAATATTTCCGCCACCGATCGACGCTCCTGCCAGTTCTGCCACCTGCTCTCCACATCTCAGTCGCAATCGTACAAAGTTCGGATGTGGGTAATTGCCTGATCCTTTATCAAATTGAATCGTCATCCCCAGCTCATCGGCAATCTCAGCCGCATCGGGCAGACGTGGATCATCGGTGCTGTAATCGAGTAATCCACCGACTAGCGCCAGATCAGTTCCATGACCCCAGTACGTTTCCGCAAAAGAACCATACAAAATAATATCTGCATGCTCCGGCGACTTGCCCAGCAATTGACGTGCCGCTCTACCTAGCCGTGCTGCTCCTGCTGTATGTGAACTGGATGGACCTACCATGGACGGACCAATAATATTGAATACATTTTTAAAACGCATACGCTTCCCCTTTTCCGCTGCTGCATAGTATGAGCAGGTGCTGCTGTTCTATCCTTCGGCAATGATGCTATTACACCATATCTTTCAGAAACACGCGCCAAAAAAGGACAGAATACAGCCTGCATGGCCTGTATGCTCTGTCCTCGTTACCTGAGAGTTTAGACGAAAATACATTTCGCCGATACCCCTTGGGTGGCTATTACGCTCTCTCCAGAGTTGCGTCCCAAAGCGGTTCCTGTTACCTGAGAGATTAACTGACGGCTTGGCGACCGGCAGCTTGCTCCTTCGGTGGCGGACCACATTCGTCCGCAGACTCTCCCGCTCTATTCATCCGCGTCGTATGATGCGCGGGAGCATTACCGTTTCCCGAACATGTTTCCAATCACTCCTAGCTTAATGCAGGCGCCAGACGCTGTCAATGTCGAATCACATCATGTGCTCTGGGTGCGCTCGAATGATCCTCGGCAGGTAAATGAATGGTAAAGGTCGAACCCTCTCCAATCTTCGATACAAAACTCAGCGTACCATTATGCGCGGCAACAATACGCTGAGCAATATACAGCCCAAGACCCGTCCCTCCGATGCGTCTAGCCTCTGCTGAGCCCGAACGGAAAAACTTCTGGAAAATATGCGGCTGATCTTGCTCTGAAATCCCGATTCCATAATCCTCAATCTCGATGACAATCTCTTCTTGCTGCCGACTCATTCTCACATCGACAAAGGACTCCTCAGGAGAATACTTCAGTGCATTGCCGATCAAATTGCTGAACACTTGAATCATACGGTTATGATCGCCTACAATGTAAAGCTCGCTTGCAGGTACAGATAATCGGATGCGATCACGCTGCTGAATATCCCACTGGAAGCAGACGACTTTCAGTAGCTCATTTAGACGAATACGCCCCATCATGTACTCTACACGACCCGCATCCAGACGCTGGCTATCCAGAAAGTCGTCCAACAAACGCGATAGACGACTCCCTTCAAATTGGATCGTATTCATGAACTCGCGGCGCTTAGCTACTGGAATATCCTCATACATGGACAGCATCTCGATATATCCCATAATCGCAGCTAGCGGTGTACGAAGCTCATGTGATACGACCGCAATCAGTTCATTTTGCAATTGCTTCATTCGGCGTTCTTCTGTGCAGTCGCGGAAAGTCAGCAGGAAGCCTTGACCGACGCTCTGATTCAGATCGGCGATCGGCGTCATATGAACTGATAATAACAAGCCGCTTGTACTCACAATAAGACTGCCCTGCTCCCACTGCTCTTGCTGTCTAACATAACGCTGTAATCGCTCATATAACAAAGGCGCTTCCGGCTCTAGCTGAAGCTGAATCTGTGAGAGTAATTCAGATACCGGTCGTCCTGTATAATCCTCTAATTGAAATAGCTCCTGCATCGTTGGATTGATAAACAGAATACTTCCCTGCACATCCCCGATCACAATACCTTCTTGTACCGTTTGCAGTAGATTACCGGTAAGACGTTTTTGCTTTTCCACCGCTACTTGCTCTTCCAGCAGTCGATCGGTGAGTTGCTTCACCTGACGCTCATGCTCGCTATATTTTTCCTGCGCCTGCTCCTGCTCCGTCAAATCATGTACAAAAAATGTATGCATTGCTCTGCCTTCATTCAATATCTCGCTCCGCATCAGCTCTGCGCGGAACGTTGTACCGTCGGTACGAGTCGCAAGTACGGTGCTGCTCTGCCGCTTACCTGGCTCACCGTTAATCTGAATCAGCCACGAGAGCGGTAATCCGGCTACTGCCTGTAGATCACAGCGAAACATATGCTCTGCTGCTGGATTCATTTCTGTAATTCGAAGCTGACTATCTGTAGAAATGATTCCATCGACAGCGAGCCTTAAAATAGCCCGTTTTTGCGCTTCACTTTCCGCCAAATCAAATGTACGCTCTACCACCCGTATTTCGAGTAGCTCCTTATCCTTCTGGATCTGGGCAAATTGTCGTTCCATCGTATCCACCATGCTCTGGAAGTTACTAATCAACTGCCGAATCTCAATAATATAGCTTTGCGGCCAGCGGACACGCTCACTTCCACCCAGTCGATGAGAGATATGACTGGAAGCTACAATCAATTGCCTCAGTGGGCCTACCAATGTCCGTCCAATTAACTGCGCGAGTAAGGCCGCAATTCCGATAATGAATAGCATTCGGATCATCGTTTTCAAATAAAAATCATACATTGGATACATGTAATACGAGAAGGGCAGCGTCATAATAAGTCTATTGCCATCACCAAGTGAGGTGTTCAGAATGAAATAAGATCGCTCCCACTTTGGTAACGTATACTGTCCATCAAGCGGATATTGTTGATATACACGTACACCCGCTATATTCACTAACAGGGTCTGCTCGTATAAGCTCTGACTACCTGTAAAACGAGTCATAGCAGTTGCAGGTAACGTTGAATGCTTCACCTGTCCATCTTTTCCAATAATTATTGAATCGACGGAAAAGTCCTGTTTATATTCATCCATCAGTGCATGCGTACGAGTCGCATTGTTTTGAATCTCCTGTAGCTGGTCAATATACATTCGGGATGAGCGCTCCATATTGGTCGAGCCCCAGATCAGCATATCTCGAAATTGCTGACTCCCATTCACAAACAGAATCAAAATCGAACTGACCATCACTAGCGCCAGTAAATATTTAAAAATAACACTTCGCAGTGAAATATGATAAACGGGTCGCTTGCCGATCGGAACGCGCTTGAGCAAAAACCCTACAAAAGTAGACGCGATCAGCGCGTTTACGATACCATTGAGTAAGCGATTGATTAGTAGTATCCAGATTAGCTTAGAATCGGTAGCTTCCCCATATAATAGTACATTGATTCCATATATGATGGGTGTCGCAATCGTCAGCCAGAAGGCAATGTCCATTTTAAGTAGCAGGCTATCACGAAAATAACGAAAACCAATGGCTACAAATATAATTTCAAAACTGTGAACCGTAACCATCTGAATATACGAATAATACCAGAGTCCAGGTAAACTAATCAGCAGCATCGCAGGAACAGCAAAAGAAACACCATACAGTCGCAATATGACCAGAAGCGCAGCGCTCCCAAATACAAATGAAAGTGCAAAGGATAAATTTACTACCAGTCCGTTGAGCAACATCCCAATGATGATGAGAATAATTGTACCGATCCAGGGTGACTTGAACAAATGAAGTAATCTGTGATTCATAACCAACGGCCCTTTCCATGACGGAATTCATATACCTGTGTAGCCTATGAATTCTGTTTCCCTACGTATTCAAAACGATTGTAACTGCATACGTGTATAATCAAGATGATGTTAAAAATATTCCATATCCCCCATAACGTCTATCAATGGTACAATATATCCGTATTTACCAGCAGGCAGGCTTATAGTTTTTTTATTCACTAAGGAATTAAGATAATCTGATATATTCATTATACCCGCAAATACATGATCCGAGAATAATAATGAGCTTCTACCGGGGACATTGAAACCTACGCCAGTCTTATGTACATATGCGTTACATGTGAGCCTGTCGCACTTTAACATCCCAAGATTCGCATCTCGGACGAAAAAAGATTACTTTGCTTCGTAATTCAGTACAGTAATCGAACATCGTGGCATGTGATGCCAACCGAATGATGCAGCCTAATTTTCAAATAGGAGAGTGACAGCAATGCCTACGAAAGTATTATTGATCGAAGATGAGAAAAGTCTAGCCGATATGATCGCCTTCTTTTTACAAGAGGAAGGCTACGATACCCAATTAATCCACGGTTCTGCTGAAGCGCTGGAAAAGCTGAGTGAATACAACCCGGATATTATCGTTACGGATCTGATGTTGCCGGATCTGAGTGGAAGCGAGCTAGTACGCGAGATTCGTAAGCAATCTACTGTTCCTGTACTTATGATATCGGCAAATACGATGTTAAATGAACGTCTCAAGGCACTGGATAACGGCGCAGACGATTTTTTATGTAAACCATTCAGCCTCAAAGAGCTGGATGCGCGCATCAAGGCATTGCTCCGCCGGAGTGAGCTACACCGGATGAACGGATATAGTCTATCCGCTAGCACCACGCAAAACCGCATCTCCGTCAACGACTATCGTCATAGCCTGTTCGTAGACGATCAAGAAGTCGAAGTAACCCAGATTGAATTTGCGATTATGAAAGAGCTGCACAACGCACCAGGCAAAGTATTCACACGTAATGAGCTTATGGATCGTATCAAAGGCGGCGATCGTGCCTACCTGGATCGTACGATTGACGTGCATATTTCGAATCTGCGTAAAAAGATCGAGCGTGATCCCAAAAATCCGGAGCATATCCTGACTGTATGGGGAACCGGATACAAATACGTACAGGTGGCTGAATAAGTCATCGGTACAACTACAGGGTGATCACCTCGATCACCCTATTATTATGAATAGCCAGCCTATGGCATAGGAGAGCACAACGAATGAAAGCAACAATCCATACCCGCGAGCACCGTATTCCACTGGAAGTCCTCTATGTAATCGGTATTATCGCCATTTCCTTCTCATCTATCTTTATCCGCTGGTCCGATGCAAATGTATCTGTAATCGCTATGTATCGTCTGTATTTTACGGATCTGTTATTATTGCCGCTGGCGCTTCGGCATTATAAGGCGCTGCTGAATATTCCGCTACGTGCCTGGCTGCTGCTAGCGCTGTCTGGCTTGATGCTGGCACTACACTTTCTGTTCTGGATGGGGTCGCTACGTCTTACGACGGTTGCTAGCTCCACCGTCATCCTGACACTGGAACCGATCATGGTCGTTATCGGTTCGTATTTCCTGTTCAAAACGCGTACTAATCGCTTTATGATCATCGGAATGGGTATGGCTGTGATTGGCTCCGTAGCAATCGGTTGGGGAGACTTTACCGTATCCGGAACTGCATTTCAAGGTGATATGTTATCCTTTTTCGGTACGATTGCCGTAGCGATACATATGCTTATCAGCAAGCAGGTACGTGCTCATATGGATGCGCTTGTGTATAACTTCTGGGTGTTTTTCATGGCGGCTACCGTGCTTGCTCTGTATAATATTGCACAGGGAATTCCGTTTACTGGCTACGAAGCTCGCGATTGGGGCGTATTCTGGCTACTTGCGCTTGTACCCACATTATTCGGGCACTATCTATTTAACTGGTTGCTCAAATATATGAATGCGGGTGCCGTCTCTATGGCTGTACTCGGTGAACCTGTCTTCTCTTCTCTGCTCGCCTTCTGGCTACTAGGCGAAGCGTTAACAGCGATTCAGCTTGCAGCTGGTACACTCATTCTACTTGGTGTCTGGGTATTTATTCGGTTTGGCAATGAGAAGGAAGAGACGCTGGTGCCTCCAGATATTATGGCGCCTGAGCATGAAGTCTTGCCTGAAGGGTCTTCCACTCATCCAGCGTCACCATCTAATGCTCGTCTATCTGCACAGAAAGATAACAATTAATATCTATAACAAAAGCTTCCCTGACCGCGTATGCTTGTATGCGGAAAGGGAAGCTTTTTGCATCAAATAGTTAATCCTGATCTTGCACGTGCACGTGGATGCCAGCTTACAAGGCTATGATTTCATCGGTCGATGCCAGTTGGAACGATACATCAAATATAGGAAATAGGGCGTACCGATCAGCGCAATTAATAAACCAGATGGCACTTCAGCCGGTGCCATCACTGTACGTCCAATCGTATCTGCCAGCACAAGCATAAGTGCTCCTGTCAATGCCGATAAAAGCATCGCTTGACGCAAATGATGACCCGTCAGTAAACGAACCATATGAGGCGCGATCAATCCGATAAATCCGATCGTACCCACACAAGCGACTGCTCCAGCCGCGAGCAAGACGCCAATCGTCATGGATAGTAAGCGTGTACGGCGCACGGACAATCCGAACCCACCTGCACTCTGGTCATCGAACACCAGTAATTCAAAACGCCGTGCGAGCCACCAGGCAATCGGCACCAGAACGAGTAAAAAGAGGCCGATCGTCCATACATGCTCCCATGTACGTGCATACGTACTGCCTGTCAGCCAAATATAGCCCATATTGTTCCATAATGCACCGCGTACGATTAAGATTTGAATACCTGCACCCGCAATAGCGGAGATTGCAATCCCCATCAATACGACAGAGGATGGATTGAGCCCCTTTTTCCACGACAGAACAAAGATCAGTACCGCTGCTACCGCTGCTCCGATCATTGCCGCGAGCGGCATCCAGTATACTGGCAATCCAGGCAATAATATGATGACCAGCATTGCACCAAAGCCTGCCCCAGATGACACACCAACAATGGATGCATCTGCGAGTGGATTACGCACAGCCAGTTGAATCAGTGTTCCACTAATCGCAAGTGCTGCCCCAGCTCCCGCAGCAACAAGTGTACGTGGGATACGTAACTGGATCAATGCAGAATACAGTCCATCTGAGCCAAATAACGATGAGATCAGCTCTGCTGGCGGAATCCGCATCCCACCAAACATCGTACTACCCACACCAACGACTACAGTTAATACAATGAATATAGCCGCCAGTACCGGAAAAGGTACACGACGTAGAGCTCTACCTGTATTAATCGCTGAGGCACCTGCTCCTCCGCTTGCCTTCATACGAGTCATTACGAGCCAGATCAGCCAAGGCGCACCAATAATCGCCATCACGGCCCCGGTTTGCAGCTCCATACTCGAATTACGTACCATTTTGGCAAGTACATCTGCCCCAATCAATAGTGCCGCTCCCCAGATAAAGGTGGCGGGCAATACCCAGCGATGCGCACGCACACCACTCAGCCGAACCAGATGCGGCACGACCAGACCGACAAAGCCAATCGGTCCCACCACACTCACAATCATTGCCGCCAGCAAGACCGCAATAATCAGACCACCCGCACGTGCGAGTGCTACCTTTTGCCCAAGTGAAGAGGCTGTCGATTCATCCAGATCCAGAACATCCCATTGCCGTGAGAGTAGTAACGCTAGTAAAGCCAGTCCAATGATCCATAACCAGGCATACTGCACGCCGCTCCAATCATTTTGTACAAGGGAGCCGGAGCCCCACAGAAACAATCCTTGCGTTTCAAAAGCGAAAAAAATATGTATCGCACTCGTAAATGAACCAAGCAACATGGATACGATCATACCGGATAAAGCCAGACGAATCGGTGTCGATGTGCGTCCGCCGCCCATAACATAAGCAATACCTGCCGCCAGCAGTCCACCCAGCGATGCAAATAAAAATGGCGATTGATGCAGCAACGAAGGAAACAGAACCGTACCCAGTACCACGACAAAATATGCTCCCGCATTAATGCCTAATGTATCGGAAGCTGCCAGTGGATTACGCGTAATCGTCTGTAGCAATGCCCCAGCAACCGCTAATGCACCGCCGGATAAGATGCCAATCATCGTACGCGGCATGCGCAGATCCCATATCATACTATGTTCGAGTGAACTATCACGCTCCGTCAGAGCCGTAACGACGGTGTGAAGTGGAATTTCTGCTTCTCCGTAACACAAGCTTATAAAAAAAAGCACGATGAGAGCGGCAATGCCGCCCCCATAAATGCTCACAATACGCCAGTGCTGTAGCGATTGAACTCTCAAAACAGAACTCATTGGGTAACCGCTCCAACCACCTGATCTACCAATACTTTAGAAGAAAGCGGGCCGCCAAATGTCCATGTCGAGCCATCTAGTGCATACGTACGCTTTTCTTTTACAAAATTCAATTGATTCCATACCGAGTTATTTTTCATCGGGGCACCGAATACATTATCATCTGCCTGTACGATATACAGCAGACTGCTATCCTTCACTTTAGACAGCGATTCAATACCGACGGTAGTGAAGCCATATTTATCCGTTTGCTCGGATTTCCAGTCATTGATCATACCGATCTTATCGAGTGTACCTACGACAACCGAATTATCGGTAAACATACGCAGACTGGCTGCATTTTGCGAAGTGAACGCTTGTGTCAGTGCATAGTGCATGCCTTCTTTGCCTGCTGCTTTCAATTGTTCTTTAGCTTGATCGTAGTGTGTATCCAGATCAGCAAGTACCTTTTTCGCCTGATCTTCTTTGCCAGTTGCTTTGGCAATTTCATTGAATACATCGACCATACGATCATAGTCATAGCCATTTCCTTGATACATATTGAATTCCAGCGTTGGCGCGATTGCTTTGAGCTGGTCATATAATTCTGGCACATTATCTGAAGTCTTAATAATCAGATCCGGTTTGAGTGCAGCGATGGCTTCCAGATTCGGCTCAGAGCGTGTACCGACATCCGTTACGCTTCCATCGAGTGCTGCCTCGGATGTTACCCATTGTTTGTAACCCTCATTATCTGCATTACCAATCGGTTGTACACCTAATGCGACCATATCCTCGGTAAATGTCCATTCCAGTACAACGACACGCTTCGCCGGCTGATCCAGCTTCAAGTCGCCATGATTATCGGTAACGGTAATTGCACCTGCTGTATTTTCCGTAGTTGAACCAGTTGCAGATGAATCCGTTTGTGCCGCATTGTTTGCTGTACCGCATCCTGCTAACACTAGCACGAATGCGAGTGGCAGCATAAAATAACCCCATTTTTTCTGCATGATGAACTCCTCTGTTATGTAAGTTTTGTCGGATAATGATAATCATTATCAATAAAGAATTATGAAGTTGAATTTGTTTTTTGTCAATGGGATTGGGTAATTTGTATTTTGGCATAGAGCACTCCGAAAAGGACATCGCTCTTCATTCAGCATTGTCCTTTTCATTTCTCTGCGGTAGTTAAATACCGCTTATATGATATGAAATATGAACTTGATATGATTGGCATTCTTTACTTCTATCATTACATCTTGCAGTCATTCATAATTGGCGTTGCTGCGGCTATTTTCCCTGTTGCCACGGTGAGCGTAATGATTCGGCTTCGCTTTCGATCACGTCCATCGCGTCATCATGACGACCAGATTTAAAGTGGCGGACGATCATTAGTAGTTCGTCTCGTCCTAGCAAGGATACATCGTTCACTCCTGCGAGGGTTATACATGAACTGGTAAAGCGTCCGGCTGTGGTTAGAACGATGGAGCGTTCTGCATCGTAATAGCGCATGGAGCCATATACTTCTTGCACAGCATCTAGTCCAATCGCCTGGTTGGCCTGATAGCGCTTGGCTTGCAGTACATTACGCACGCCAAGACGGTCGGTAAATACGAGGTCTGCACCAAAGTCACTGCTGTCCTTGGTTTTTTCTACATCGTCATAACCCAGCTCGCTAAACAGGCGGAGCAAGTAACGTTCGAACTCTGCGCCTTCCATATCGTCGATATCGGCAATTGTCATTTTACGTGGATCCAACTGGGCGCGTCGTAATCTTGTTCGATAGCGCTTGAATGCTCGAATGGCGAGCCAAAACAAGACGACAAGGAGTAGCGCGCCAATTCCCCACGCCACCCATTGTTCATTGATGAGCTCCTTCATCTGTACCATGTTGCTTATATCCTCTCTGTCTGTGCTTTCTCTTGGGATGCAGTAATTGTTTTGTAATTGATTAGTAGAAATACAATATGGAGCTACCGCCAAAATGCTTTTCATTTCAACCGATTCCATGGAGTTTAGAAAATGATTCACATTAAAAATATACAGTTAGCTCTGTAGATCCTGCTCTGTGTATGCAGCCATGGCTATGAAAAATTATTATTCTTAGTAACCACTGGATGAAATATTGCCCAGAATTCCGTGACGACTCCAATACTCTCTGGCAAATCCCTCCGCATACTCAGGTGGTTCGCCAGCAAGCAAGTTTTCATTATATCGCTCTAATGCTTGCATCGCCTTGTGGAATAAAGGTACAGCATAGTGAAGCTGTGCATCTCCTGTATAACTGACCGGGATACGAGTATCCTCGTTCTCGTCTGCTTTGTAGCCAATCAGCACACTTTCGGTTCCATCTGCATGAATTGCGATGGAGTAAAAGTAGTGCTCATGCAGTGTATCTCCATTCGCATCCTCATATTCACGCCCAACACGAATCAGTGGCATTTGTGGTTCCCCGTGGAACATTGCGCCCTGTTGCCGAAAGGCAATGAACAGATTGCCTAGCCACAGCCCGTGACGATCATCATCATAAAAGTCATCATACGGCTGGACAAGCGGCAAATTCAGCAGCTTCCGTATGTGCGAGGGCTCAATTAATGTACGCGCGTATTCATAATGCGAAACCGCCTGCAATAGTCCCTGCCAGCCGATCTGACATAATGTCGTAAATACCTTTGGAGCATGGCGATTCAGACTATGCCACTCCGTATCGTTCCCTTCCAAGTATCGAAACTTACAAGATATCTGCCATAAATATGTAGAATCACCTGACAAAACGCCTGGTAAAATATCACGACTTTGCTCCACTGGCTCGCTTCGCAGTAACAAGGCATGACGATCATCATCCTGAATGTACACGCCATGGAAGCAGCCTTCGTCACCCTCCTGTCCATACGCAACCGCGCGGATAAACACACCATCCATCCAAAATTCATAACATGGCGCCGTATCTTCAGGATGACGCATACAAAGCAAGGATGAAGCGGTCACGCGGCGAATATTGACCGGATTAATCTCTGTATTTTCAAATAAAAATGGAATATCCGGCAATACAGGTGCCATTAAATACGACGGACGAAGCACCGATTTCCCGTCCAGGATCATCCGAATCATCTGCTTGCGCCATAGAAAAGGAACATCATCGTCAGTAATCACACAGTCTCCTTCAAACGCATCTATGCGATCCATGCCTGTCCACGCTGACAAAGATTCTAACCCTTCCCAGTGTTGACGAACACGCTGTTCTCCGCGCACCTCGACTGCATACTGATCTGTTTGCAGAAGTAGCCCGCCTGACAGATCGCCACGGACAATTAACTCCCCGTGATTATAATCTCCCCAGAGCAGATGCTCTGTATGTAAATGACCGGTAATATAGATTTCCTGACCCCCAACAAGCATATAGGGCGCAGATAGGTCACCAAGTACGATCAGTCCAGTCGCACCATCTGTATCTTCATTTGCGATCATACGATGGACGTTCATATTACCTTCCACGATAATAAGAAGAATCGTTTCGAGCTCTGTTGCTTCATCTGTATCCTCTTCCTGACTCCATTCTTGGCGAAGTGGTGAATCCAGATTGAGTACATCGAGCTCTAGATCGCCAGCATAGTACAGTACCAGTTCATCATCATATTGATCCGGCTGACGCTCCACCCAATCTGCAATTAGACTGTCTGCTGGTAGCTTGTGTTTGATTTCTGCTAAGGTTAGCTTTTCATAACGTATCGTATTCAACACAGTCTCCTCCTCAAGTTGAAGCATAGATGTGCAAGCTAGTCATGGATGGCGGTGATCAGGATAACGTGAACATTGGGGATAGAAACTTCTAATTCGTATGATCTTAAATGTAGATACACACATCATACCCATAGAACTTCTTTACAAGTATTGTAAAGGAGGGACTTGCGAATCACAATGGAGGAAAGAACGATTTTACAGGCGAATCGTGTGCTGGGCATTTCGTTTGCTCTATGTACGTCATTCAGATTAAACCAACCCCATTCTAACATTGCCTGTACCATCCATGGGATTGTATCTAGATTATTGTTACACTTCGGGTGTAAGATAAAACACATCATATATTATCCGTACCTTGGAAGGAGTCTTACCTATGCAAAATACCGTATCTATCAAATGGCTGCTCGCTCGTCTGTATGAACCTGATCTAATCGTTGCCGATTGCCGCTTCTGGCTGGACGCCCCTGAAGCTGGACGTCAAAAATATAACGAATCTCATATTCCGCGTTCCATCTACCTGGATCTGAAAGAAGACCTGTCTTCGATTGTCGGTACACATGGTGGACGTCACCCACTTCCTGAGCCAGAACAGATCGCTCGCACCTTTGGACGTGCAGGGATGAGTCAAGACGACCGTATTGTCATCTACGATGACAACAAGGGCATGTACGCAGCCAGATTGTGGTGGATGCTGACGTATATGGGACATACACAGGTGTACATACTGGAACAGGACTTTAGCGCATGGAAGCAAGCAGGATTCCCGGTAACGGATGAACAGCCTATCGTTGTACCGAAGACATTCGAAGCTCGTCCACAGCCGGATATGCTGGTGGGCGTGGAGTATGTACGAGAGGTATCGGAGCGTTTGTCTCGTAAAGGGAGTAGTGATAGCTTTGCTACAGCCGATAGTGCTAATGCTTCCGCCTCCAAGACAGTACTGATCGACTCGCGAGCGCATAGTCGTTATCTGGGCTTGGAAGAAACGATGGACCCGAAGGCGGGGCATATTCCAGGTGCAGTGAATTTCTTCTGGCAGGATGTGTTGACGGAGGCTGGAAGTTTGAAGTCTGCTGAGCAGTTGAAAGAACACTTTGCCGGATTAGACCGTGATGCGGAGATTATCGTGTATTGTGGGTCTGGGGTTTCGGCTTGTCCGAATGTAGTGGCGCTCAAGCAAATTGGGTATGAGAATGTGAAGCTGTACTCGGGAAGCTGGAGTGATTGGATTAGTTATGAGGAGCATCCGATTGCGACGGGTAAGGAAGGTTAATATTGGTCAGATCCAAAAAAGTCCGCTTTAAAAGCGGACTTTTGATTTGGAATTATTCGCAAAGATATTTTGCGAATTTTGGAAAATGGCTTATTCTATTTATATATTACCTACTGTTTTCTTTGTTTGAATCTATCTACATCGGAAACCAATTCTTTACACAAACGATCTATTGCAATGTACAAGAGAACTGCTGAGCTAACGAATAAATAGTTAAAATCAAAGTTGTTATATCCATTTAAAAATTGATTGAACCTACCATAGACTTCAAAAAAACCATATAAAATGATAAAAGAATAAACAATCAATCTTCTCATAAAAATAGCTTCATATACCCCAAAGCCTATTAAAAAGTAGTATTTCTTCCATATGATTTTTAAATAAACCCAAATATTAGCATATATAGGTAAGAGAATCAATACAATAAAATAAAATTGAGTTTCCCATTTTAAAATAGATATGAATACTAAAGACACATAAAAAGGAACCATTAAATAAAACAAATGTGCTATGTGTTCGATGAATAATATTGTTCTATTACCAATATAGCTTTTCCAAATTGTTTTACTTTTTATCCAACCTATGATGCCTCCCGTAATTGACACAGCATTTTTTATACGAAATTCATGATAAACACTGCTTTCTATAATAATTAGTGCTGCAAAAACAACAAAGTATACAAAATGTAAATAAGAAGTAGAACCCGAAAAAGATATTAATCTAAAATTTGCATACATAAATACACCTAATGTTATCAGAAAAGAAATTTCAATAATATATAGCCAGTAAATAGATTTTAAATTCTTAGAGATGAATTTCCCAAACCATTCACAAGCGGGCAATAAAATCTTCATAAATAAATATGTAAATATTATCGCCAATACCAACAGTATAATTATAATCAATCCGATAATAATCAAATTTTTAGTCATATTTTCAACTCCTCTAATTCATTTTTAATAACACTCATAATCCAAAAAGTATTCTGAGCTTGCTGTAAGCTAATAGTGGCTTGTTATCCAACAACTGAATATCTTTTATAAAATCTAACAATCAGGAGGACGCCTATGTTAAACTCTGTAGCAGACACATCTTTCTTTGCTGGTTTAGCCAACGAAACTAACCGTGAAGAAATTGAGTCTAGATTTTTGTTGAGAAAATATCCACGTGGGCAAGTGTTATATGAATACGGCGATCAGGGGGATACGATGTATATCGTCAAATCAGGCTCGCTTAAAATTTATCGTACCGACGATCGTTCCGAAATCATACTCGGTCATCAGTTTGTAGGCGAAGCCGTTGGAGAATTAGAATTATTTCATCATAATCCCATGCGTACCGCATCTGTAGCTACACTTGAAGCCAGTGAATTATGGGTAATCAAACGAAAAGATATGGATGAACTTGTACAAAAATATCCCGACCTCATGCGTAAGGTAATCTACATACTTAGCGAGCGTTTAACACAGGCTGACCGTAAAATCGAATACCTAACGTTTCTGGATGTGCGAATACGTGTAGCTAACTTACTTCTTGATCTCTGTTCCAATTTCGGGATTGAAGAACAGGGCTTTTTAAAAATTGACTGGAAGTTTACCCATCAACATCTGTCTGATATGATCGGAGTCACGCGCGAAACTGTTACAAAAACGCTTAGTGAGTTTCAACAAAATGGATGGCTATCTTTTGTGAATCGTCAGTTAACAATTCACAGCATCCAAGCTTTACGTGAATACGCCGGTGGACCCCTTACTGCCCCAGAGGCTACCGAAAGAAAATGGCACTCCCTACACAAGTACATGTAATGCGGTAGAATGGCAATACATATACACTTTTTTGAGAAAACAGGTTCCCCCAGAGGATTACTTCCTCTGGTTTTTTGGTTTTTGCTTAATTATTTATTGTGTGTGCGAGTTGAAATTATTAGTAAGTATCACCTCCATAATGTTTTTGACATGATCATACACTTTAATGAAAAACTTTTCTGTGTGTTCGGTTACCAAAAAATTGTGTTCTTACTCACAATATCAATCAACACTTCAGAAGAATCTATTAATTCTTTTATTAATCTCTATTAAAGCATGTATTGTTATCTTGTCTGAGAAATTAGCTGCGTGTTTTGATTGCATTACTTTGAGAAGAAAGTAGGGGTTGTTATCAATCACGATGAGAAAAACGTGTCACCGCCAGCTAAAGTCGATGTGCCTGTCGAGCATATTCAGATTGTTCTGGATGGGATGGTAAAGAGTCTTTTAAATGAGGGTTCTGAAGGTGCATCCGTCACTAAGATGATTGCAGAATTATATGATTGTTGCTTAGAACTTATAATAAGTGAGCACAATATCGAAGTCGTTGTTTATCAAATTGAAACGAGAGAATTGGCTGCCTATGCCAAATATGATTTGTACAGCAAAAAGATCATGTACACGCTCCAAAGCGAAATCGTGACCAGATGCATTAATGATTTGATTATGTTATACGAACTAGGCAAGCTATAGACACCACTGTATGGCGGCAAATCTATTCACGTATATGCGTGCGAGTTAAAATCAAAAGGAGATGACCTATGCCTCGCCCTAAACCTCGCGCTGATTGGTTAACTAAGTGTTTAAACCCCGACTGCAAAAGTGACGATCTACAGCTCAATCCTGGAAAGACACAGACAGATGCCGTAGTGAAATGTAATGCCTGTGGACTGAAATTTGAAATCCTACTGCTCTGATCAGTGACTGAGTTCTTTATCTATCTTGCTATTTTGTAACACAGAAAAGCGAGGGTGTTTAAAATATCGCCCTCGCTTTTTAAAATTCTGTCAACTACATTTGATTAATGATAAAAAATACCCAGACTCTTCAGATATTCCGGTATCTCCATTACATCTGTATGCCCACTCTCCCGAAAAGAATCGACGAACTGAATATCCCCCCAGAACTGAATATCTCCCTTATCAGCCAGCTTCATTGTACCTCTACATTTTAAAACCATTTCAGGAAATACGCCCCCTGTATATTCCAGTGTCAGTAAATCCCCTCTATGCTCTATCCTCATTACTATATCTTCTCCATCACCACGGTATACTCCAATATTGTTTATAGTAAAGCAATCTTCTTTTCTATACTCAGCTTCGTTCAGCGCAGTTATAATATCGTCTACCATAATTTTGATATCGCTCACAGGGTTTCCTCCAATATGATTGTTTGTTATGGAGCTGCTGTAAAACTATAACTAATTTCATTTAATGTATGGAAGAGCTGCGAGCGAAATGAAAATGATAGAATGTGCATATCTATCAGATCATTATATCTAATTTCTCCTCATGCATTAGAGGCTAGAGACTTGCGGCTACATATCTTTTTTATGTTCTCTGAAGAACTCCATCACTTCATCTAAATCATATCTTACACTTCGACCCAAAACATATCGGGGAAACCTATCAAGCTTTTGCAACTTGAAAAGATTCCTTCGAGTTATGCCTAAAGCCATAGCTAATTGTTTTGATGTGATTAGTCTTCTCATCTCATCCCCTCCAAACAACGTAAATACGCAAAATTGATAGAACCATTAAAACATGTCTTAAATTTTTCTGTCAATATATGTATTTTTATCAATCTTCATTATCTTGATATTCATAGAGCATTATAGTTCATGTGAGAATCTATACTTATATTCACGATCAGAAAATATAGTATTTTCAGGAAAAATAATTAAAATTAGTGCTATTAACTATATGTATCACACAGGCAAGAGGAGTACTCTTTCAAGAGTACTCCTTACACCCTTCATTTCTTTATAATTATTCAGCTAAATAAAAGTAAGCAAAAGGCTTCAACTTATTTCGCATTTCTTTACTCCAAAAAACGTCCAAATAATCAGCATAATCAAGTAACTCTTTATCTAGTTCTGATTTATTATTACTTGAATCAAAATCAGCTTTTTCGAACTGAAAAACTTCTCTACAGTACAAATTCACATGATCTTCGACATTTACTAAAACTTCTCTATAAAATTCAATATTTAAAAGTTCAGGATCCACAAATTCGATTTCCTTGCCATATAACTTATATGCCTGTATTGCACATCTAATGTATTGATCTTGTCTTGTTCTAAGTGGAAGGTACTTAGATTGCAAATAATTTTTACTAATTCGTCCCCCTCCTAATCCCATTAAGCTAAATACAACACATGAGCTTATGATTACTAAAATAAAAGCATGTAATTCGCCTTTAATAAGACCGGGAGCATATTCATTATATTTTTCAATAGTATCAGGATATATAAATTGTCCAATTAGATAGGTAGCTGCGAAAGCATCTGCATCCATTTCTAACACCTGACTTTCTAAAAAATCTAATTGATTTTTCTCGGAATTCATAAATAACAATGATTTTTTAGAGTTATGCCCTATAGAATGGTAATAGTCTAAATGGCCATTAAAAATGTGGCCTAGCTCATGATATATGATTAATTTACAAGACATTTCGTGTAAAATATCTAAGTAGAAATTGGCACGCTTAAGATCATATTTGCTTTCCAGTGAAACTTTATTATAAAAAACAATGTTACCCTCATTCAACAAGTTATTAAGAACATCAAATACTTTTTCAAAAACTTCTGAATAGATATTCACTTTATAGGAACCTTTAGACAGCAATCTACAATATGCGTTAAACGTCATCTCTTTAGTAGATTCATACTGAATATCTAATTTATGCTTCTTATAACTAAATAAATTCTCATTACAATACTGTATTGAATTGCTTATATGTTTCAAGCAGTACGCATGATAATCTTCTGATAACAATTTTGCTTCTCCTGACTATATAGTATTTTATAGCAATAATAAAATTTCAGCTTTGTGATTGATTTTCATTTGATATTTTAACAATGTTTCTTCAAGATACACACTAAAAATGCGCGCACCAATAATAAAAAAGTCCAAACTATCTTGAAATAGCTAATAGTAAATCGTCATACTTTCTTTTAATAATGCTATCAATATTTTCTCTATTTTTATTAAGCACATCTGCTCTTTTGCTTAAGTTCTCCAATGAGAAATAATAATCATAATCAATCTTGCAGTTCTCTGATTCAAAATACTCAACAGATCCTATTTTTGAAACTGTTAAAGGTCCAATATTCTCACTATACAATACGGCTTTTACATCATACATTTTCAACACTTGTTTTAGACCCTTATCATGGGATAGAAAAAATGGTAAAAAGAAACGTGCTTCCGTATCAAGCCTAAGAAAAAACTCCATAGCTCGAGGTGCTACGAAATCCCAGGCAATATTACTTAATAACTCTGATAAACCATCGACTTTGCCTTTTCTTTGTACCTTATTAAATATTTTAAGGTCACTATTCTTCTTAAAATACTCATATGAGACCCTAATCTCTCTATCTAAATAAGCCCCTACAATTTCATTCATGTAATCAAACAGTTCTACAATTTTATTTTTAGCACTTTTCCCACTTTTAAAATTGATTTCAAGCATTCCAATCAAGAAAAGTTTCATTTGTTTATGCATAAATGAGAATTCATTAAAGAATTTCTTCCCTTCTTCACTACAAAATAAATTCTCAATTAGATAATCGGTCCGTTCAATTGCTTCATTTTTTGATATAGTGTATTTTATACCTTCATTATTTTTAAAAGCATCACTATCAATACTCTTAAATAATTCAAGACTAACCAAATTCTCATACATATCACTGTGGTGGGTTTTAAATTCTTTTAAATCAAAAGAATCATTAAGATTCGTTAACTTTGAATTCTCTAATATATAAAACCAATAATCATAGCGAAAATCTTCTCTTATTAATAGAGCAATTGTATTAAAATTAGTATTATTAAAATCAGAATAATCAGATTTGATAAATTGATGAATATAACTGGCATAGTTTGTGTCAACCATAATCGAATAATCCACTGGAAATTCCACATCTTCTTTAGCAGAAAACATTTCATTAAGTAATTGATTATCCGCAAAGTAAAGATTTTCTGAATGAAAGTATGGAATAAAATCAGTGTCTTTTGATTTCAAGTATTTAATCAAATTGCTTGGGTATACTTCTTTGGAATAATTATCTAATACCACGATCGCTTTGAAGTCACTCATATCAAAACCAGAATTTTTCCAGGTTACTAAAATGTCTCTTGGACTTTCAGAATTTGATAATCCATACAATACTGTGTCAATCCCCACAGTCACACTCCCTTTTTTAGACAAACTAACTTTAAGCTTACACATCGCTCAAAACAGTTGTTATGCGAATATATCACGTATAGTATCAAATATTCTATTTTTCCACTTTCCCCGATGCACAATTCTAATAAAATTTTTATTTTGACTGCGCAACAGCTCAGTTCTACTTAATTGACTTAAATCTTTCCAATTTTCTTGAAAAATATAAACAGCATTACCATAACGTAAATTTTCAAGAAGAACTAAATCTTCTCTAAGCATAGCACCTATATACCGACTAAATTTACTCTCACCTACAATATACTGAACAGGCTGTAAAGATTCAAAAAACATAATTCTATCAGTAACAGTATTTATAATTTGTGTACTCGGATGTTTAAATTTTGAAATGAAATACTTAATATTCTGATCAATATTTTCTTTACCTGGGGGAAGCAGCTCCCAATTGACATATAAAGTTTTTATATAATCAGAGTCATTAGCATCGGATTCAAAAATATCACAAATTCCAGTATTTTCTTGTAAGAGATTGCAATGAAAAAGTAAATCATCTCTATAAGACTGCTGTGTTCTATCGACATAACAATCAAGACTAAACTTAACTGTTATGAATTCATCATCTTTTTCCAATATATTAACTACAATGCTTATCTCAGTTGGTAACCAATGTATTCTTTTAAATACTTTACGTGCCCATGACATATCATGCGATCCCTTACTCCAATCACCAAAGTTAGGTACTTCCACTGAATAAGACTTGTAAATTTTAGGTAAGTCTCGACGTATAATGGTTCTACCATTGACATTATAATTTGAATATCTTCCTGAAGATTGCACAGGAATAATCGGTGAGACAACTTTTATTTTGTCTTCAACCACAGTTACACCTAAGTGTTGATAAACGTTACTCTGTATATCTGCAAGTGAAACTTTTTTTATACCACTTACTGTTTGTAGGTTTGACTGCATTTCCTTCGATTTAATCAGAATGTGTTCAGGAATTTTCAAAAAATTCTTCTTCCAAGGATGTTTTATATTAATCACTACTTTCTCAATGAGTTTATACAAAATATTGCAATCTATTAATTTATCCTTGTGGAGGATAAGGATCATTACCATGACTATCACGCGATTGAATTCTTCCATCTTTTCCATGAATAAATAACTCGGTAGCCTGATTCCGTGATATCTGTCTAGCAATATTTATAGCCTCTGTTTTAGTATCTGTAACCCGAGTAACCTTATCATTTCCTGAACCTTTGACTGCCCACTTGTTACCATGAGGTACAACATGCTGATTTGGCATACCTTTCACCCCTTTTATTTATTTTAATTAAAATCCATTACAAGAAAAATGTTACTATAAACTAACGAAAAAATCAATATATTGTGTTCGCATCAATAGGAACATCCATATATATTGATTTTAAATCATTATATATCGCCTCTTGTATTATTGCTATATTTAAACAGATAACTTAATACCTTCTCATTCCATTTCTAATCCTAGATACTGCCAGTCTACAAACTATATCAGCGACAATTCGCCTGCTTATAGCCTATATCTAGGAGTGAAATAGCACTTTGCCGGATTAGACCGTGATGCGGAGATTATTGTGTATTGTGGCTCTGGCGTTTCCGCGTGCCCGAATGTGGTGGCGCTCAAGCAGATTGGGTATGAGAATGTGAAGCTGTACTCGGGGAGCTGGAGTGATTGGATTAGTTATAAGGAGCATCCAATTGCGACGGGTGAGGACAGCTAAAATATAGCTTATTTGATCGCTATCTAGGGTTAGCCAAACGATGAATAGCAAAGCTGCACGTATTTATTCAAAATGTGTTCATTTCTCTCTAGGTAACATGTAAGCCAATTATCAAAGTAGCCCTACTACTCCATCAGGAATAGTAGGGCTACTATTTTTTAATGAGATTCAAATTGCTCGATCAGCACTCTTGCCGCCTCTTTTGCATGAACAGCAGCTTGCGGATCGGATTGCAGCATGTATGTCGTAATTGCGCCTTCCACTAGCAAATACAATGCGCTTGCCAGCGCTTCCGACTGCTTGGTATGGGATTGCTGTACTAACTGCTGAATATAATCCCTTAAAACGATTTTATACCGCCGGGTCGCTTCAAAATATGGATGACTACGATCCAAATACTCTGATGCTGTCTTAATAAATGCACACCCTGTAAAGTCTGGCGCAGCAAACCACTCACCTAATACATCATACACCGCCAGCAAACGCTCTCGCGGCGTATCCCCCTGTTTCTCCACCGAAGACTGAAACCAATTTCTCCACTGTTCATCCTGTCTTTCCAAATACGCCAGCACGAGCTTATCTTTGGACGGAAAATGATTATATAGCGTCATTTTGGCAACCTGTGATTCGGCGACTACTTGATCGACGCCTGTCGCACGAATGCCTTGTTTATTAAAAAGATCCGACGCTACGCGCAGAATCTGTTCTTTTTTGCTTTTGTTGACCATCTGACAATCTCCATTCTGTCTAAACTTGACCCTACCATTCTCAACATATACAGATCTGTATACTTATAGTAAGACGCACTGCACATAATTGCAAATCGAAAACGAAATAAAACACTTGAAACTATACAGACCTGTATGTATAATTCAAAGCGAAACAGAATCCTGCAGGTTCTATTCCATATTTTAAGACGAGGTGATCCTGATGAATGTCCAACATAAGTATGCTGTCGTGGAAGGCTTGAATATTTTCTATCGAGAAGCAGGTAACCGGAGCAACCCGACGATTCTATTGCTACATGGATTCCCATCTTCCTCCCATATGTATCGCAATCTAATTATCCGACTGGCAGATGATTACCATGTTATCGCGCCTGATTATCCGGGTTTTGGTAATAGTGACCAGCCATCTATGACGGAGTTCGACTATACATTTGAAGGCATTACCAATTTAATCAATACGTTGGTAGAGCAGTTACATCTGGAACAATATAGCCTCTATGTGCACGATTATGGCGCTCCGGTTGGTTATCGTCTAGCGGTCATGCATCCAGAGCGTGTGCAAGCGATCATCACCCAAAACGGTAATGCTTACGAAATTGGACTAGAGTCGGCATGGGCGCCTATTCAAGCTTACTGGCAAAACCCGGATGATGCAGATATTCGGCAAGGTGTAGTCGATCTGTTATCCATTGAAATTACGAAGCTTCAGTATGTCAATGGTACTCGCAATCCGGACAGCATCAGTCCAGACAATTGGAACAACGACCAAATTCATCTCGATCGCACAGGCAATCAGGATATTCAGCTTGCACTCTACTATGACTACCAGAACAATCTCAAGCAATATCCAGCATGGCACGAGTATTTCCGCAAGTATCAGCCACCTGTACTGGTTGCATGGGGCAAAAATGATATGTTTTTCGGTGTCAAAGGTGCGCTGGCTTACACGGACGATCTGAAGGATGTCGATGTACATTTGTTAAATACCGGGCATTTTCCACTGGAAGAGGATTTAGATATCAGCGTAGAGTTGATTCGCCGTTTTCTGGGGCAACGATTATGAACTACTAAGAAGTAAACGTGTATTTAACTAATCCTGCACAAAGTATCCACCCATACCAAAACAGCACTGATATCCGTATGCGCTAATCAGTGCTGTTTATTTAACTTATCTTTCACTTTAAAATATTTAATTTAAGCAGAAAGTAGTCAATTCTCAACATAAGCGAGCAAAGCATCTATACCATCTTTAATTCCTGTTCGATCCATAAAGGACTGTCTTAGCGTTTCCGCCCTTTGTTTCATATGCTCATCATGCATTGCATCTAGAGTGACTTCCCTTAACTGTTCAATGGACAGCTCCATATCGCGAATATAAACACCTGCTTCCAGTTCTTCAAGACGGGAAGCAATGGCAAATTGATCTGCACCTTGAGGGAATAAAATCATAGGTACTCCAAAAACGAGTGATTCACATACGCTATTATAACCAGCATGTGAAATGAAAATAGTTGCCTCCTCCAGGATCTTGATCTGATCAACAAAATTAAACACTTTGATATTAGACGGAATCTTCCCCAATACATTGATATCCATATGCTTGCCGACTGACATAATAACGTCTACATCGCTGTCTCCAAAAGCCTCCATACATTTCTGATAAAATTCCGGACGATCCGTATAAATAGAACCAAACGATATATAAATGAGAGGTTTTTGACGCGCCGAATCCATTTTAGGATTGGGTATGTATGGGAATTGGAAATAAGATGGTTCAATATCAGGAAACTGTGGTCCCATAAAGACAAATTGGTTATCAAATACACTCGCATGCGGTTGAAACGCTTTGGAAGCATACACCAGATTAAGTGACTCATTGCCACTGAATGCATCAATCAAACTAAATCCAGGAATATGATATTTTTCCATTGCAATCGTTCCAGCGATATGAGTCAATTCTTCAATAGACACAGGTATTTCAGTTTCTGAAGTACGTATTTTAAATACTTGCTGCATTGTAAAATGGATATCTCTTTTCAACATTTCTTCATTAATAGCAAAGGTAAGCATGTAACATGCCACCGGAATGTCTAATAGCTCACCTATCAATTTCCCCCAGAATGCATCGCAATCTCGAAGAATATAATCGGGAGGATCTGACATGATTTGTGGCAAAATCGCATTCATGACTATTTTACTTTTGTTAATGACACCAGGCACAAGATATTCGAGCATTTTCTTGGGATCGCTCAGATAAATTCCAGGGTCATTATTAGTAAATAATCCCTGCATATCACCATAACTCCGGAAAATCACATCATACCCTGAGAGCTCTTCCCTCAATGATTCATCGGAATAATAGATCACTTCCTCTCCCCGTGCAATTAACTCTGTCACAAGTGATAAAGACGGCTTCACATGACTGTAAAACGGCAAGCTGAAAATGGCTACCTTTCCCACACCGCATCCCCTTTCACATGAGCAAATATAGTTTCAATAACAGATTCGACTCCTTGTGTATTACGAATCGCGGCTCCCGCTTTCACACAGGCTTCCCTATAAGAAGAGTCGTCCAAAATTTCAAATGTCATGGATGCAATCCCAGCTGCTGAACAATCTGTACTATTAGCGACAATTCCTGCGCCAATCTCCATGACTCGTTTAGAAACGACGAATTGATCCGCTGCTTGAGGAAATAACAACATAGGAACTTCATAATACAATGCTTCGTTTACGCTGTTATGCCCACCATGCGTAATAAAAACATCTGTCTGCTGCAAAATATCAGTCTGTGCTACATGTGCTCTAACATCAATATGAGCTGGAATGTCTCCTAGATCTTTAAGGTCAATTCTTGTTCCGATCGACATGATAAGATGACAGTCGCTATTTTTGAATGCTTCGATACACTTCTTATAGAAAGATAAACAATCATTGTATACCGTTCCAAGTGATATATATATGACCGGACTTGCATTTTGCGAATAGGTGTTTAGCGAATTTTCCATTTTATTTGTTCGAATAGGAGGACCTATAAAGTGATACGCTGGACCAAAACTTTCGATGAACGGCTGAAATTCTCGTGTAGTGAATACAAGATTCAGTTCATCTGCCCCGGAAAAAGCATCAATCGCTTTAAAATCAATTCCGTAAGGCTCAGCCAGTTCTTGTGTATATGTATTGAGATATTCACTAAAGCGCATGCCGACTGCAGCATCGGGAATCGTTCCTGTGGGACTTCCGAGCACATGTTGTAGAAAAAAAGCAGGCTGTTGATCCAACATCGTCTCATTTAAAGCAATCGTTGTTATATAACAAATCACAGGGATATCCAGCATTGTACCAATCATTTTGCCCCAGTACGCTTCACAATCCCGAATAATATAATCTGGATCATCTTTCATAATCTGCTGCATCAGCATATTACTCATACGCTTATGTTGATTCAGCTTATGGGGGACAATATGCTTGAGAACCTCTAAAGGTTCAGTTGTAGACACAACGATTTCTTCTTCAAGCCATCCTAAAATGTCGCCATAATCACGACAAATGACATTTTCCATATTGAAATACTTCATATAGGGTTCGATCGTGTAGTAGTATACTTCTTCTCCTCTATTGACCAGTGCTTTGACAAGGTTAATTGTTGGATTTACATGTCCAAAATAAGGATATCCCAATAGTGCAACTTTGCTCATAATGCCACAGCCTTCCTATTGATATAGAAGCCTCTAGATACCATAGAGATCAGTACGGCATCTAAAGGCTTCTTCCAAATGGATTCTAAGTTCAAGATGTAGGAAGCACACGATTGGACAGACATAATTTCAATGCTTCAATATCCGTAGAAAAAGGGAATGCGATATCTACCTTGAGTTTGTCTCCAAATTGACGTACGTAAAAGCTAATGCCATAATTTTCCGCGGTTTCTGCGAAAGCAGGTCGATCATCCCAAGCCCAATCCTCCTGAGTCTCATGCTCTATATTCCCTAAATAATTAAGCACAATTCCCTGTCCACTGATCTGATCTTGAAGATCTGCAAAACGAATAAAATGCTTTCCAGCAAGCTGTGTTAAACCTTGAATTTCCTCTAACATTTGAGCTGCACTGTGATCAAGTGAAAGAACGATTGGAATATAATCAATAAGATTACCGACAATATGATAGAATCTGTGTTCTCCATAATGACGACCAGCACTAACAAGCTGAATAGGCAATTTATCCATTGAAAGAAATTGTTTGCCAAATGTCGATATCAACTGTAGTGCAAAGTGCCACCCCTCCTCGGGCACATTACCGTAAAGGGTATATTCAAGTGAAAGATGGGAGCTTTCAGAACCCCATGCACCGATTCTATTTTCGAGCTCTATTCTTGATTCTTGATATACAGGTAACTTGTAATACTGATTCAACTCCAATGAACTTATATTTCTTGGCCCTGATTCCATTAGACGTACAAAGTCCATATAACTTGTTTCTGGATTAGATTGCTGGTAAGACTGTAGCAGATGACTTAGCTTTTCCGTAATTAAACCGCAGCTAAACCCATCAGACAGCGAATGATGAGAAGCATATACCAGTATTTTTTCACCCGTATTCCCATTCTCGATCAATATGAAACGATACAATAATTTCTCTGGAGTATCATAATCAAATGGTCGATGAAGCTGCTCCTGAGCAAGCTGCTTAATCCGCTCTACAGCATTCTCTCCAGCAATATGAATATAAGGTAAAACAATTTGAGACGGTTTACTTAACAGTATCCAAGAATCTGCGCTTTCTTTAGAAACGATCATGCGAAACATTTCTTGCTCCTCAATGACTGTGAAGAGCGCCTGTTGTACCCTTTCAAAGCTTGAATCTGTAGGGATTGGAATCAGCGTACCTACATTTTCAGAGCGGCTTAGATGCATAATCTGCATTGCATTTATTGGAATAATAGCTGTTGGTGCATTATGAATAATATGGGACATAAACTCCTGGTGCTGTTGAGACACCTTGTGAATAAGCTCTTTAAGTTGGGGCGTTTGACCTGTCTGTTGCTTTGAAGCAGAATGACTTACCAATACAGGCGCTGCTCGATGTTGAATCTGCTCGCTTATGACAGAGGCGGATTGATATAGTAACAAGTCTTTCACTTCAACCCGAAGATTTTTCTCCTTGAGCATGAATACTACTTTCATAGCTGAAAGGGAGTCTCCTCCAACTTCACTAAATTTATCATCAGGTCCAATACCTTCTATTTCCAATACGGCTGTAAACACCTTCAAAATTTCGGCTTCGATCGCATTGGCCGGTAAACGTTTACTAACCTTGCGCAGAGCATGGTTGGATGAGAGAATATTAAGCGCTTTTGCATCCACTTTACCATGCAGCGTTAGTGGAATTTCAGAGAGTTTGAGTACAATGGACGGCACCATATAACCGGGTAACCCGTTTGAGAGTATATCTTTGACTGTATTGGGCTCTGGCGCTAACTCCCCGGTATAATAAGCAGCTAGAATGCGATCTGAATCCCCTAGCGGTTTAGGCAGGACAATGGCATGTTCCACGTTCAGAATGTTCAATACATGGGCTTCGATCTCTTTTGGCTCCACACGGCAGCCTCTAATTTTCAACTGATTATCCACTCTACCCAGGTATACGATGCTACCATCCGGAAGCTGCTTCACAAAATCTCCTGTTCGATACATGCGCTCAAATCCCGGCATGTCTGTAGTTACAAATTGCCGTGCTGTTATTTCAGGTTTATTCAAATATTCTCTAGCTAATCCAATCCCACTGATGCAAAGTTCACCAATAACGCCAGCAGGTACTGGGTTCATAGACGCATCAATAATGCAGATTCGTACATTAGGTAATGGATAGCCGATCGGAACCACCGAAATCTGCGCACCTGGATCCATTTCCCAGGCGGTTGCTACAATCGTTGCTTCTGTTGGACCATATGCGTTAACGACTCGCATACGCGAGCCCCAGTGCATAAACTGTTGCGCAGAAGGCTCCGAACCACAGGTAAGCAGAATCCGCAAACTCATCAGTTTTTCCGGTCGCAGACGATTCATATAGGTAGGTGGGAATAAGGCTACCGTAACTCCGGCTTCCTCGGCATACTGCTCCAACTGTTCCGGGTTATGAATCGTATCCATAGAAACCAAGCATAAGGAAGCTCCTGTAGAGAATGCCATGGCAAATTCCCAAACGGAAATATCGAAAGTAGCCGGAGCAAATTGTAAAATTTTATCATCTGGCTTAATCCCAAGTTCGTTGTGGAAATACAGATAGAGGTTGGCTAAGCCTTCGTGTTCCAGAGCTGTTCCTTTCGGTTGACCTGTTGTTCCTGAAGTATAAATAACATACGCCAGATCATTCATTTGAGATTTGCGAATTTCGATTTCGGAATGCATCTGTAGTGTGCCGATCTCATCTGCTGCATGGTCCAGATCAACAGGTAGCATAGTCGCTCCATCAAATTCGAGACGATGATCTTCTAAGTTATTGGTAATTAATAGAACAGCCTGTGCATCCTGTAGCATATATTCAGCACGATCCGCTGGAAAGGCTGGATCAATCGGTAAATAAATCGCGCCTGCGTGTAAAATAGCAAGAAAAGAAATAATCATATCAAATGAACGTTCTAATCTGACAGCCACTACTTTCTGAGAGCCGACTCCTACGTGTATTAATCCAGATGACCTTTGGATAACAAGCTTCATAAGGGCATCATACGTTATACTATCATCGCCCATTTGCAAAGCTTCATGGTTAGGAAACTGTTGGGCAGCCATCGCAAATTGTTCGGGCAATGTAAGCGTTACGGGCTCCATCTCTTTACTATTTCCATATCTTGACCAGTGCTGCTGTAGTTCCTCTCTAGGCAACAGGGTTACCGATGAGAGCGTGATATCTGGCTGTTTTGTTATGACATTAACGATATGGGTGTAATAGCGAACAAATTGCTCTACAGACTTCTGATGAAATAAACTCGTAGCGTACTCCATTTCAAAATAAAGAACGCCGTCGCCACCTTCAAATCCATTAAGCGTCAGATCAAATTTGGACACGTTTTGTTCAATCGCATGATGCATAAAATGCAGACCTTGAAAATCAAAACGATTTTCCGGCATATTTTGTAAGGAAAACATGGTATCAAATAAAGGGTTTCTTCCAGGATCTCTGCTAAGCCGAAGACGTTTTAACAATTCTTCCAGTTGAAAGGCTTGATTTTCAAAAGCTCCCAAAGCTGTTCTCTTAACCTGTTCTAAAAATGAGCGGAATGAAAGGTTTACAGACGCTGTATTACGAATAGGTACAATGTTAATAAACATCCCCATCGTCCGTTCTAATTCGGTTTGACTGCGTCCAGAAACGGGTGTTCCAATCACCACGTCTTCTTGACCTGATAATTTAGACAACATGAGATGATAAGCAGCGAATAGGAGCATAAACATGGTCACACCATGCTCAGAAGCCATTTTCTTTAAGGCAGCCGTACTTTCCGCATCTATAGTGAAGGAAACACTACCGCCTTCCAGGCTTTTTAATTTAGGCCTTGCATGATCATAGGGAAGATTCAAGACAGGAGCTTCCACGTCGAATTGTTTCAGCCAGTACTGTTCTTGTTGTTTTTCTTCATCACGTCCTGCTTGCTGGTTTTGCCATACGGAATAATCCTTATATTGCAGAGGAATTTCAGGCAATGCCAGTCCGTTATATAATGCAGCAAGCTCTGCAATAAAAATCCCTACAGAACCCCCATCCGAAATAATATGATGAAGATCAATTAATAGCAGATGTTTCTGATTTTCCATAGGCCATAATCCTGCTCGGAATAACGGTAAGATTTCTAGATCAAATGGACGAATAAACTGGCGAATTTCTGAATCTACGTTTTTTACGGTTGTAGATGAGATCATCAGAGCAGGCTGACCCTCTGGATGGACAATCTGTACAGGCTCTCCATGTATGGATTTGAACGTCGTTCTAAGAATTTCATGACGCTTAACCAGACTGGAAAAGGCATGAGAAAGTCGTTCCTGATCCAAATCTCCCTCGATTACAAGCGCCTCTGGCATATTGTAGGCTAGTGATTGGTTGTCTAAAGAATGAACGGCATACGTTCGTTTTTGTGCAGAAGAAAGTGGATAGCTCTCACTCAAAATAGCCGGTGTGATTGGCTCATAAACTGCGGAATCCTGTGCAGCTATCACTGCCGCTAGTGCACGTACCGTCTGCAACTCAAAAATATGATCAATGCTAATATTCGTACCAAATGTCTTTTGAATACGTGCCATGAGCATCGTTGCTTTCAACGAATGTCCTCCAACATCGAAGAAGCTATCTTCTGTTGATACTCGGGTAACTTGCAATACTTCTGCAAAAATCGTACAAAGTAACTTCTCAATGTCATTCTCAGGCTCTCTGAATTCTGTATCCAAATCTGCCACCTCTTCAAGCATGGCTAGCTTTTTCTTATCTATTTTTCCATTCTCGGATAAAGGCATCCGACCGACTTTTAAAATCCTAGCAGGAATCATGTACTGAGGCAGTTCTGTATGCAAATAGCTACGAATATCTTTAGCCTGTACAGAATCACATTCCAGATAAGCAATAATACTCGATGGTATGCCTTCAATCTCTTCGCACAATACAGCCGCTGCATGCACCCCTGGATAAGCTAGTAAGCGATTTTCGATCTCGGATAGTTCGATACGATAGCCTCTTAGCTTAATCTGAGCATCTTTTCTTCCCAGACAAATCATCTCTCCATTTTCCGTCCATTTACCTAGATCACCCGTTCGATATAATAATTCTCCTGGCAGAAATGGATGCGGGACAAATACAGCTCTCATCAGGTCCGTGTCATGAAGATAACCTTCTACGATCCCAGGACCCGATAAGCAGATTTCTCCTACAATTCCTTGGGGAACAAGCTCGATCTGTTCATTGAGAATATAAGCCTTCATATTAGCAATCGGACGCCCAATAGCAATATCGTTCAGCGGCTGTACATTTCTTTTAAATAAAGCGACGACACTTGCTTCGGTTGGCCCATATTCATTTATGATTTCTACGTCAGGTAGAAGCTGCAAACTCTCTTTTACTAGGGAGGATGCAATTCTCTCACCAGCCAGAGTGATAATGCGTAGCTTCAGATCATCTTCTTCCTTCACTTGTTCTAGAAGAAGTCGATATAGAGCGGGAACACAAATAAAATGCGTGATTTTATGAATGATAAGCAATTGTTTCAATCGAAGTGGATCCTTCACCTGAATGTCATTCGCCATAAACAAACTTGCTCCTGAAACTAGTGGGGTAAAGAATGCAGTCATAAATCCGTCAAAAGAATACGAGAATAACTGAAGCGTATGATCATGCTCATCTAGACTGTACTCTGCTTTACGCCATGATATAGAATTCGTCAAACCACGATGTGGAACTGCTACTCCTTTAGCCATGCCGGTCGTTCCAGAAGTATAAATAATATAAGCAGGTGAGTGCTCATGAATGGTACACATAGGAGCCATAACTTCTTTTTCTGTATCTAATTCCTCACATGTTAATAATTCGAATCCGCTAAAGATATCTTTTTCTATATATTTTTGATGTGTCACAATTCGCTTTACGCCTGCGTCTGCAAGAATAAATCGTGTTCTCTCATCTGGAGAATGAATATCAATCGGCAAAAAACAGGCCCCTGATTTTAAAACAGCGAGAATGGCTGCTGCTGTTTCTACACTACGATCCAGAAATAAAGCGACGACTTCACAGGATTGAACTCCTTTATGAATCAACGCATTTGCCCAACGATTCATGCGCTGCTCCAAATTGGCATAGGTTGTTGCCTCATTGGAAGTAGCGATAGCCTGACTATTCGGTGTTTTGATCACCTGATCCTCAAACATTTGAATCACATGATCTGCTGTAAGCATGAGTTCGCCTGAAGCATATTCATTGACCAGCTTTATTCGTTCTTCCTCATAGACCCAGGAGCTTTTGGCAACGATACGGTCTGGATAGTTTACAAGCTCCTGCAACACATGGATATATTGATCTTTTAGCTGCTCAAGCAAGGTCTCTGAAAAATACTGACTGGAACCATGTAAGTTAAAATGAATATTGGATTCATGATGTTTGGCATACATAAGAAGTCCAGTAACATCTGTGTCCTTATTCCATTTCGTTCCCTCGTGAAGTCCTTCTAACATGAACTTCGTATGCCGGAGAAAGGTGTAATCACGTTCATGAATGATTTTCATATCCAGAATCGCTTTATCAATAAGGAAATCTTCATTTTGAACAGCTTCTGTATAGGTATCTTTTAGAGCATTTAACCATTCACGAAAAGTCTGCTGATCAGGACGGTTATCTATAAGAGGAATCCATTGCGTAGCCGCATTATCCGTATCAGTGCCTTGGATGAGGGTTGGGTACGCTATCGTAACCGTATGACCTTCTGTATATTTATGAACCAAACTTTTCAATGCAGCAAGCATGATTACATATAAGGCGTCTTTGGATGTTCGACTCATTTGAATGACTCGATCTCCAAGCTCTGTCGGTAGATCGAACTTCACCGTATAGGTTACAAATGGGGCATCGGCTTTAGAAATAGAAGGTGCGAGTAGCGGCTCTTCCTCGTTCAATTCCAGCATTTTTTTGATCCAGTATTTCTTCTGCTTGCGAAGCTCTGCTGTACTAGCGATTTCTTTTACTCCACCTTCACTTTGTCTCATGTCATATCCCTCTTCCTCATTTGATTAGAAATGAAATTCAATCGTACTTTTAGCAGGAGTTTCGTTTTCTAAATTTTCTTCAAACAAGATATCATGCAAAGACAAAGTGGAATCTTCTACGACCTGCTTTAATACAAAGACGAAAGAAGAAAGCCAATATTGAAGTTCTTCTGAATCAAATACCGCTCGATTGTAAATAAACTTAATACTGAGATCATCTAACGGTTCAATAACGAGATTGAAATCATAATTAGTACGTGCACGCCATTCATAATCCACTACCTGTACACCATGAGGTAAAGCTAGCTGCAGTGGGTAATTTTCAAATACCAGCACATGATCTATCGTCGTTTTTTGCTCCATATTCTGAATCGTAGAAAGAGGTACATATGAGAAGGACTCTTTATCAAACATTTCTTTTTGTAGACGAGCAGCAGTATCCAGAAAGGTGTGATTGCCCACCTTAACTCTCACAGGAATGGTATTGATAAATAAACCTGTCATCTCATCAATCTGTTGAATCTCTGACGTACGACCAGAAACGACAGTGCCAAAAATGACATCTTCCGTTTCATTCTGTTTTTGAAGAGTTACAGCCCATGCGGTTTGAAATATGCTATTTAACGTTATATGTTGCTCAGAAGAGAGTTTGATCAATTTTTGATAAAGTTCATCACTTAGTACGTGCTTCAGTTCACCTTCTGCATAAGGTGTATCTCGTTGCAGCAGCTCTTTGGGAAGCAGAGGTTTATTTTCATAGCCCCTTACATATTCTGCCCAGTATGCTTCTGCTTCCTGTCTGTGACTACTGGTGATCCATTCAATATAGTTGCTATAGGCTGGAGCGGGTTCGAACGAACCAGAATGGAGATTGATTTTAGAATAAAGTTCAAACCATTCCTGCAGAATAATCCCTACACTCCAACCATCCAGCAGAATATGATGGAAACTCCAGATCAAACGATATTCCTCTTGATCTGTCTGCAGTAAAGCTACTCTCATCGGTACTCCATCCTCCAGGTTGAAGAGCATGGCACGATCGTCTTCAATAAAAGACGCCAAACGATCATGGATCTTTTGTGCATTTTCCAGGTCGCTGTGATACGGGTTTGCAGATTCTCGTGTTAATCCTGTTGTCAGATCGTCCATATGAAAGTTTACTTTTATATTGTGAGCTACTAGTTGGAGTGGTCGATCTAGTCCTTTAATGACAAAGCTAGTACGTAAAATCTCATGACGATTTGAAATCAATTGAAAACAATCTCTCATCCGTTCCGAATCAAGCTTTCCTTTGAATGTCATAATACATTGTTCAAAATAGGCTGGTGATTCAGGGTAACGAAGATGCTGGAATAGCATGCCTTCTTGCATTGGCGATAGAGGATATGCTTTTTCCGTATCTGGACTTGAAACTAACTTAAGTGCATCTATTTCTTCCTTTGAGAGAAGAGAGGTCAGTTGTGGTTGCTGCTGATTGGCAGATACAATACTCTCCTCTGAAGTTATCAGAGTGCTCAAGCCAGATAAGAAATTATTTAACAAGTCTTGAATCCATTCCGAGCTGAACTCTTGCTGATTATAATCAACTTCAATAAGCAATCTGTTTTCCTTCATAATCGCATTGATTATTAACGGAGCAAGCCTATGCGAATCCAAACTTTCTGTACCGTGTAGAGGAATATCCATAACATGAAATAAAGAATGATACGCTTCATCGTTTAATTCGCCTAGATAATTAAAACAAATAGCTGGAGAAATCTTTGGTAGTTTGGGATGCTCAAATCCTGCTTCTCCATATTTTATGGCATTGTAACCCGCACCTTTGTGTGGAATCCGATTCAGCTCTGCTTGAAGAGAAGCAGCATACTGAATTGGATCCAATACGGCAGATTCCACATCCAAATAGATAGGATAATGAGAGGTAAACCATCCCACTGTACGCGAGAAGTCTGGATTGCCTACAAGTGCCTCTCGACCATGTCCCTCCATCTGCACCCATATGCCCTGACTTATATCATGGTGTGCAAGAGCATATCCCAATGAGGTCAAAAGTAGGGTCGGAATATCAAGCTTATCATGTGCAGCTAGATGTAAGATCTGTTCCGTACGACCCCTTGTAAAATGAAGAACCGAAAAATCTGCATCCCGAACGGTTCCGTTACCTGTAGTGTTAGGGTAGAACGCCTGTGAGGTGGGATGTGATAATTGTTCTTTCCAGTAGCTTAGTTCCTCGCTTCCACTAAGACTCTTCGCATATTTCTGCATCATGTTTGAATAATGCTGATAAGAGTTCGTTTTTGCTGGAAGCATCGGTTCTTTTCCAGTTTCTAATGAAGTATAAATGTCATAAAAGTCATCTAAAATAATTTGCCAGGATACCGCATCTACAACCAGATGATGAATAATAATTGTTAATTCATCTGAATCATCAGATTTCCAATGCACAGCTTGTAAAAGTGGACCGTGAGCTAAGTCGATGGCTTGATGTGCTTGTGTGATTAGCTCTGCTCTTTCATTGAAAGTATGCAGATGGTTTTCCACTTCATCAGTCGAAGTGAGGATTCCTGTATGAAGCTTAAACCCTACTGCTGCTGGATCAAAACCAGAGTTACGCTGTGTGATAGTCTGGTCTGAGGCTTGCTCAAAGCGCATTTGCAATACATCATGATATTTCACTAATCGTTCCAATGTTTGTTGGATGCGCTTCTCGTCCAAATGACCATTCCATTGTAAAGTCACACTCTGATTCCAGTGATTCATCTGCCTGAATTGTTGCTCAAAAAACCATTGCTGGATTGGAGCTAATCGTAGATTTTCATCGGTCGGTTCATCTTCCATTTCCTGCTCTGTTTGTTTGAGCATGAGCAGCTGTACAATGCCACGTACAGTTTGCCCACGAAGTATATCTGCGGTTTCTAAACGAAAGCCTTGTTTCTTCATCTTGGCAGCAATTTGAATCGCTTTAATAGAGTCGCCACCTTGCTGCACAAAATGATCTTCCAGTCCGGCATTAGGAGCTTTTAATACCGTACGCCATATGTTTAATAATTGCATTTCAAGTGGATTGGTAGGCTCGGTAGATTCTTGTTTATCATGCGTCACCATTATGGATTGCGACAATTTTTTATAATCCAGCTTTCCGTTTGCAGAGAGAGGCAGTTCATTCATACGCATATATACTGCTGGTAGCATATATGTTGGAATGAGCGTCGAGAGGAACAATTGTAACTGTTCACCGCTTAATGGTTGATTCGACGTGTAATATGCATAGAGTCTTTGGCTCCCATCCGCTTCCAGCTGAGCGGTTACTGCAGCTTCTTGCACCAGAGGGTGCTGTAACATCAGATTTTGAATTTCTCCGATTTCAATCCGATATCCATTAATTTTGACCTGCTGGTCTAATCTACCCATATACTCCATACTGCCATCTGGAAGCCAGCGTACCAGATCACCTGTACGATATACATTTCCACGCTCACCAAATTTGCCAGAGATGAAGCGCTCCTTCGTTAACGCGGCCTTGTTCATATATCCTCTAGCAACTCCGTGTCCTGCTATCCAGAGCTCGCCAGGTATATGCTTCGCCTGTAGCCGACCCTGAGCATTCACGATGTATACTCTGGTATTATCAATCGGTTTTCCAATCGGTACCTGGTTCCTTTCAGTACTCGGATCATATAGATGAATCATACATCCAACTACTGTTTCGGTAGGACCATACTCATTATAAATTTCGATATCATTTCCAAAAAGTCTGACAATTTCTCGAGCCGCAGAGGATTCTAAAGCCTCGCCACCGACAATAAATCGTTTTAATTTTGAACGTTTTGTATTGTATAAATGAAGGAGCTTCAAATGAGACGGCGTTAATTTAATAATGTCCGACTCTCCTTCTTGAATTATTCTTTCAAGTGCAATCTCTATCGCTTCTGGATAAATAATAAGCCTGTTGCCTGATATAAGTGGTGTAAATATGGAGGTTACAGTTAGATCAAACGAGATTGAGGAATATAACGGAAAGCTAATGATATCCCCTCTAACATAGGTTTGATTCGCCCAGCAGATATAATTACTGAGGCCTCTATGCTCTACCATCACACCTTTAGGTTTGCCTGTTGAACCAGAAGTATAAATGATATAAGCTAGATCGTTAGCTTGTGCTTCTATGTTCAGATCGTCAGTAGCTAGCTGACCATTTTCCACTGCTTCAAAGGCATTAATCGTATATCCTGAGAATTCACTAAGCTCATAATTAGCTTCGTCTGTGATCACACAGGCAATTCCGCTATCTGAAATAATATAAGCAACTCTATCTTTGGGATAAGTGGGATCTATAGGAACATAACAACCTCCAGCTTTCCACACCCCCAACATTGCAGCGACTAATAGATGACTTCGCTGCATAACAAGACCTACTGGCACATCCCTTGTTACGCCTGCTTGTTTTAATAAAAGGGCTATGCGATTGGCACTTTTATTTATTTCAGCATACGTATAATTCCGTTTTTGATCAGAAACTGCAACTGCATCAGGGTTAATTCCCACCTGTTCTTCAAACAGATTACAGATGGTTCTATCCTCAGAATAGTCGCCCTCTGTGCAGTTATGATCATGAAGCAATTGTTTCTTTTCTTCATTTGTAAGAAGCTCAATATCTGATATACAAATATCCGGCTGAGCAGCAACACTTTCCAGAATGGTTAACAAATGATCAGCCATCGTTTCAATCGTTTCAGGCTCAAATAATTCTGTTCTATATTCCAGCATGAGTATTAACTGATCTTGAGCTTCAATCACTTCAAGGGTCAAATCAAACTTAGAAGTTAAGCTTTTATATTCGGAGGCTGTAAATGTAGTATCTCCCACCTGTATCGACTTCGCAGTCAAATCAGCATGCTGATACAAAAAGACCACATCAAACCAGGGATTACGCCCAATCTCCTTATCCATCTCAGTATTCAGAAGCAATCGCTCAAGCGGAAACTCCTGATGTTCAAATGCTTCCAATGTATTAGCCTGAATATTACGAATCAATTGAGCAAAAGATTCGCTTTTGTTCAGACTATTTCGAAGTGGGATCGTGTGAACAAACATTCCTGGAATTCGCTCAATCTCAGCATGTATTCGTCCCGAAACGGATGTTCCAATAATCAAGTCATCTTGATTGGTATAACTCGACAACAGGATGTTAAATGCGGTTAACACGTAATTATATAAGGTAATCTCATTACAAGATGTATACTTTCGAATGCTTTTTAACACATCTGGAGACATCGCAATCGAATATTGTTCTCCTTTATTAGTAAGAGTGGGTGTTCTTTGAAAATCAGTTATCAAATCTAGTCGCGGAAGATCGCCTTCTAATTGGGTTTTCCAATATTTTTCACTGTCTCGCATATATCCAGCACCTACTCTACCTAGCAACCACTGGCTGTAATCCTTTTGATGAATCGAAGGCATTGGAAGAGTCCGACCCTCGTATAAATGGAGTAACTCTTCCACGATAATATGCGCGGAAATACCATCTGCAATGAGATGATGCAGATCTATCAACAGATACCTTGTAGCTGGCTCCTCCTCTTTCATCCAAACTTCTATACGTAATAATGGTGCAGACTCTAGCTCAAAAGGTTGGATCGTATTCATAGCTTCTACTTCAACATCTCTGATATATCGGCGTACCGGAATTTCAATGGAGCATTTATTGTGTATTCGCAGTACCGGAGAATCTTCTTCCATATGAAAAGATGTTCGAAGCGATTCATGTCGGTATATAAGTTGCTGCGCCGCTTCTTGTAGTTTTTTTATATCAAGATATCCGTCTACCTTCACCAGGCCTGTTACATGATATGCCGTTCCGGCTGTACCTAACTTCTCTTCTGTAAAGATAGGCAACTGATTAGGCGCAAGCAGATAACCATCAGCTTCTTCCGCTGAAAGAATGCTATTTGTTAAGCTCTTTTTTTGTTTTCCCTCTAACGCTATTGCAAGCTTAGCTATAGTAGGATATTGAAACATAAAGCTGAGTGGAACAACAACTTTCAGCTCACGTTCCAGCTTTGCTGCAATCAGAGTAGCGGCTAATGAATTGCCACCTAGAGAGATAAAAGAGTCGTTCAATCTCATCATCTTTTTTTCAAGCACTTCCTGCCATATATGACGAATCACTGCTTGCATTGAAGAAAGGATTTCCTCGGGTAAAGCGTCCATCCTTTTACTATAATCGTTCAAGTCATCATAATTAATTTCCCCACGTTCGTTACGAGGCAACTTTTTTTCGATCGGAATCCAGTTTGTCGGTAGAAGTGAAGCGGGAAGAATGGAAGCCATGTATGTTCTTAACCGCTCTTCATTCAAGCCATTTCCATTCTCATCGGTGAAAAATACAGTCAACAATCTACGCTCTGCTCCATCAAGCTCTAGCAGGAGCACGGTCTCAATATCCGTATGAGCCTGTATTGATTGTTCGATTTGATTCAAGTGAATCTGATACCCACCGAAACGAATGAGTCGATCCATTCGTCCAAGTATGTGTATCCCACCCTTGGCTTGTCTGATCGCCGCTAGCGCTACATCGGAAGTATCATGATTGAACAAAAGAAGTTGACCGGCTACACCAGGTAAGCTAGGTACTCCATCTACTCCCTGGACTGTACCGTATAAGCCAACATACTGATTGTGATTGCATTCAGAGGTGGATACGATCTGTTCAAATTCAGCTTCTGCTTCATCATGAAGCGAAGTTGACTTACTTTCCTTTTCAGATACAAGTTCTTGTAGGAGCTGAGCGTACGTTTCGATCCATGCTTCAGTATTTTCCGAGTCAGATACAAAGTTACTGATCTCCCACTCTAAGATTAGCTCTTGCTCCATCTCTAATACATTAAGACTAAACGGATACTTAAGCTCAGAGACAGGTGAAGACTCGAAGGTCGCCTTCATATGATCAAAATAAAAAATAGCAGGTTTATCAAAGTTAAAGATCGTACGAATAACAGGTAAGCGTAATGTAGCCGTTTCCAAGCTTAATTCCTTGATGATATCTGCGTAGGAACAATCTTGATGCTCCAAGCATTCCAGAAACTCTCCTCTCATCTGCCACATATAATCTTGTAGTGTAATGGATGAAGGAATCTCACTTATAAAAGGAAGTAAATTTACACATTGCCCTACCAGATGAGAGGCTCCCATTGTTAATTGACCTGATACGGGAACACCCACGATGACATTGCTGGTGCCAATAATTTTAGAAAGAAGCTTATTATAGGCAGCAAGCATAACCATAAATAAAGAAAAGCCATTGTTTCTACTAAATTCACGTAGTTCCGAAGTCAACTGGGAATTTATCGTTGTTCGACTTCTCTTGCCCATGAGTGGTTCAGAGCATTCCATTCCATTCCCGGGGAAACACATATCTGGGAGCAAGACATCATGCTTACTTTTCCAGTATTGCTTGGCACGTACTTGATCTTTTCCTGGTATTGCTTTTCTCCAATTCATATAGTCGTTAAACGAGGTAGCGCCAGGTGGATAATAGGATTCCCCTTGCGTATAATATCCTGCCAGTTCTTCTATAATACGGATGAATGACCAACCATCTACTGCCATATGGTGAACTCTAATTAAAAGCCAATGCTGCTCTGTTCCAGAATGAAGCATACCCAATCGAATAAACGGACCTTTGGCCAAATCAAAACGCTCTTCTATACCTGGAAAATAGTTTTCCAGATCACTTATTTCGATACGTTCATGATTCGTGCTCGCTTCAAACCAATTGAAATACAGATCCAGTTCAGGAGCATTATTTACAGTCTGAACACTACCATCTTCAGCAAAAGTGGTTCTCAACATATCATGTCTGCTAATCACCTTCCTCATTGCTGTCTTTAATCGTTCACTATTCATGGAACCACTCAACTTTAGGATAGCGGTCTCCTTATAAGCATCTTGATTGTCTTTGCCTGCCTGTGAAACAAACCAGAGCTGACGCTGTTCCTCTGTCAGCGGCGAATGGATGTTCTTAACAATAGTCTCTGATTGTATTGATCGTTTATTTCCTCCATCTGGGGAAGGTGGAAGAAACCCTGCCTGTCGAAGTTCTTCTATGCTTGTTTTGAATATGCTAATAATGCTCTCCATGTCTTCCTGCGTATGCGTTGTAGACAAGAAGCAATTCCGACCTTCCCAAATATATAGTCCTTTTTCAATTAAGACATAATATAGTAGTTCAATATCAGTTTGCTGAACCAATCGAAATAATGATCCGAAGTGTACGATCGAAAGAGGTAGTTGTTCAGCTATAAAATAAGCATTAAGCGTATCTGCGAGCCATTTGGTGTTACGATTCAATTCTTCCTGTAAACCGGGGCCTTCCTGTTGTAAATGCTGTAGGACAGCCAGTGAAGCATTCATCGCCAGTGGATGCTGACAGAAAGTACCTGCTACAAATGTGCGGCGTTGCTCCTCTGGAGGTACAGACTGATCTCCAAACTGCCACATGCCTCCGTCGATTCCATCTAAAAATTTGGATTTGCCAGAAACGATACCGATCGGCAATCCACCACCTACAACCTTTCCATACACAGCTATATCCGCTTTTACTCCAAACCAGGCTTGAGCACCTCCGGGATGAATTCTAAATCCGGTGATGACCTCATCAAAAATCAAAGCTACCTGATGTTTTGCAGTTACATCGCGTAGTTCTTTTAGAAATGTTTCAGGCTGTAAATCAGGTTTACGACTTTGAACCGGTTCTACCAGTACGGCAGCTAATTCATGGGCATTTTTTTCTATAACTTTCAAAGAGTCGGGATGACCATAATTCAGTACGATTACTTCTCCAATCATGCTGGACGGAATACCTGGAGCTAGCGGAGTTGCCTCATTATTAGAACCCCTATTCATGGCCAGAATACCATCAAATGTTCCATGATACGAACCAGAGAAGATCACAATTTTGGGTTTTCCTGTAGCTGCCCTTGCTAGACGAGCAGCTACCATAATAGCCTCTGTGCCTGAATTGAAAAAGGCGGAACGCTCCATTCCCGTTAGTTCTTTTATAGCAGAGGCTACTTTGCCTGCTGTCACATTAATTGGACCCAGACACATTCCTTTGTGCAGAGCCTCTTGGATCGCTACATCAATAAAGGGAGCATGGTGACCAAACAAATTCACACCAAAGCCCATTGTTAAATCAATATACTCGTTGCCGTCGATATCATGTATTTTTGCACCAGTAGCACGATCCACTACAATTTGATAAACCATATCTTTCCAGTATGGTCTGAAGCCCGCTACATTGCGGTTGTTAGCAACCACCTCTCTATACGACTGAGTATGGAGCTGAGATTTACGTGTTTTAGCAGTATATTTGGCGATAAATGTATCCAGAAAGTATTGCTGCTGTGGTGTGAACATAGATTTCATATTCATTTCAAGCTTTTGATAAGGGACATAGGGACGATCTTTGATTTGTTCTTTGGTGGGAGCATAATTAATAGATACAGACGAAGATTCTTGAAGAGAGAAAGAATGAGGAGTGGCGGGCAAATCCATCGTAGATCCGCTGCTCATTATTCGAAGCTGCTGCTCCATCAAATGAAGTTGTTTATGAATGATGCTCTCATAACCTGAATTGAGAGCAATATTGCTTGTTGTAGTAGGTACAGTGGTTTTATCAGAATCTGTAGAGGCTTCTTTTTCATGACGATCATAAGTGATACTCGCGGATACTATAGTTTCGGTAGAAGATAAATCTAGACTTTTTCCACCAGTTTGCGTAATGTAGTTGCTCACTTCTTCGATCGTAGACAAGTCTTCGAAAAAGCGCCGCATGGGAATATCAACCTCAAAATAATCTTTCAAAGCATGCCTTACGTTTACAAGGAGAATCGAATCCATTCCCATCTCCATAAAACTCTTATGTGTATCCATAGAATCATAGCCTGATACGTCGGCAATGATTTTCGCCACCTGATTCGTAATCGCTTTAGATTCGCTCTCATTGACTTTTTTAGTCTGCATTTCAATGCTATCCTCCTCTGATTTAGAGCTCACCTGTTTTTGATTTACGATGGGTGCCATTGGTATTGCGCTACTAAGCCAGTGTCTATGCTTATCAAATGCATAAGTTGGAGCAGATACAATTTTTCGAGATTGATCGACATACAGGGTATTCCAATCAACAGCATATCCATTGGTATAGTCAAATGCTGCTTTCTCCCAACGATTATCATTTTCTCCGGTAGAGCTGGTTATGATATCATCTTCTGCATTTATTCTCCGCGAGTCTGGTTCTCCAAACCAGACTCCTAATTTAGGATCTTTAAAAGAAAACTCAAAATCCATATACTGTAGTGCTGCCAGTTTTTCTTTTAATTCAACTGGATGGCTTGCACAGATGGCGAGAGAATATTCATAATGACCTCTTCCCACATTTAAGCTGTAGCAAATATCACGAAATTCAGAGGCTGGTGACATGATCAAATGAAGCCGCAGATTTTCAATCTGAGATTTCAAAGAAGTACACGATCTAGCAGAAAGCGTAAGCAAAATAGGTAGGTTTTGCTCTTCATTACGAGGAGATGACATTATACTGGCAGGAGCTTCTTCAAGGATGACATGACAATTCGTTCCGCTCATTCCAAAAGAACTAATTCCACATCTACGAGCTTCCTCTGAACGTTTCCAATCAGATAGGATGGTATTCACATAGACAGGTGATTGTGCAAAATCAATACGTGAATTAGGACTTTCAAAATTCAATGAAGGCGGAATCTGTTCTCGCGCAAGAGATAAGGCAGACTTAATAAGACCAATAATGCCTGCTGCATGATAAAGATGTCCGATATTCGGTTTGACTGTGCCGATCGCACAAAATTGTGCTCTATCTGTAAATTTTCGAAAAGCATTTTGGATCGCCTGAATTTCAATTGGGTCTCCTATAGGTGTTCCGGTACCATGAGCCTCTATGTAAGATAACGTAGCAGGGTCAATACCAGCCTTTTCCCATGCATCCAGTAACAATTGTTCTTGAGCAGACATATTCGGTGAGGTGATGCCAATCGACTTTCCATCCTGGTTGGATACACTTCCTTTAATCACTGCATAAATAGGATCTTTATCAGCAATTGCCTGTGAGAGCGGCTTCAACAGTATGGCACCTACACCTTCACCTCTTACAGTTCCATCCGCATCTGCATCAAATGCCCGTATGGCAGAATTTTCAGATTCGATGCCGATCTGAGGTTGCTTGGCGGACAAATCCAACATCAATTGTATTCCCCCGGCAATAGCCATATCGCATTCTCTTAATGCCAAAGCTTGGCAAGCAAGATGAACGGCTATTAAAGAGGAGGAACAAGCGGTATCCACAAGTAAACTAGGACCTTTCAAATCCAGTAAATAAGATATCCTACTCGCGATAACTGGCGGCAAATTACTAACTGCTGCTTGGGATATCCATTCAGGATGGGTGGATGCAATCATCTGCTTATATTCATGCTCGTGTCCAGAACCGATGTATACACCTGTTCGACTTCCTTTGAGACGTTCTCCCCCGTAGCCTCCATCCTCGATTGCGCTCCAAGCCGTCTCAAGAAATAGACGTTGATAAGGATCCATTAAGTCTGCTTCTTTGGGGGGGATTCTAAAAAACGTAGAGTCAAACTTATCAACTTCAGACAAATATCCAGCTAAAGATAGCTGATGCCTGTCTGTATCATCTTTGTTTGAGGGGATACGATTAGCTGGAGCTTCGCGAATCCATTCTTCGCCTCTGCAAAGATTACTCCAAAAATCGTCCAATGTATCGGCACCAGCTACTTTGAGAGCCATTCCAACAATAGCAATATCTTTCCCTGAAACCTCTTTGACTTCAGTTGCTTTAGGACCATTTGAGAATCGTGGTAGCAATTGCTTTTTCATAGTTGTTATTGGCTCCTCATAGATTTATTTACTGCTTTGCCACATCGAAAGAGACTTCGTCCTGGCGGAGTAGAAACTCAATAGAATCCGCCAATTCTTGAAATATCTCACGCATAAGCATGCCATTCATTCTAGCAGCTTGATAACGGAAAGTTAGAACCCATCCTTCTTGGGATTGTTCATACTCTAATATCAAGTCAAATACAGATTCAAATTCAGCTTGCTTTTGTCTCCAAGCTTTATTTCCCATATAACAACTCGCCTGTAGCTCTTGATGGACAACGGGTATTTGAATTAGGTCTGCGATATGATAGACTTTCGTCTCTCCTATTTTCTTCTTCATCCCAGCTAGTTCAATAAGCTGTTCCATCGTATCAATCGACTCCATATCCACATGGAATGAAACTAGCCAATCTGGACTGTCGATCATGGTGCAGATACTAACTCTGGAGTCAGATGAATGCGTATACAAAGAAAAAGCAAACAAAGACAAATAAATAGATGTTTCCTCCACACCATATTTTTCACAATACAAATGCAACTGATTCTGCTTTGATCCAGATAATCTCAACTCATAAAGGTTGCCCGCCCCTGTTAAGTCCATATTAAAGTAGGTATGCGGTAACCATACTTTATCCACATCTATCATTACGGGTTCCTTTGGAAATTCGCTATTCCGTCTAATTAACGCAGCTAATTGCTTAACGGATGGAGCACCAAAAATATCGGTTAGAGAGATCGTATTGGGATACGACGCATCCAGTCGTTCAAACATTTGTACGACTAGCATCGAGGTACCCCCAATCTCGAAGAAGCTGTCGTCAGAACTAAAGTGCTCTATTCCCAGCAGTTCACTCCATATTTGATATACGCTAGACTCTATTTCATCTTCCGGCGTATTTAAATGTCTACGAGTGACTGAACTATGGATATACTCTAAGCGCTTAACCTCAGCTTCAAGCTCTTGATATACTCCTTCTTTATAAAGTGATAGATGCTTATATCTTTGTAGCTTCCCACTCGTTGTCTGATAAATTTTGCCAACAGGTAAGATCGTGTTGATCTGTATTCCCATGCTCCGATTCAGGTTTCTGCGAATCTGGTCAGCGACTGTAACGAATGGCTCTATCTTGTCTCGATACAATACAAATAGAATGACATCTTCGGTCGCACTCGCTGGATTATATAAGCCGCAAGCGACCATTCGTTTAATTTTGAGATCAGAACCATTTTCTGCAATTCGCTCAATATCATGTGGAAAATAATTGGCACCATTGATGAAAATGATATCCTTATTTCTTCCCGAGATTGCCAGACAATTGTTAGATAAAAATCCAATATCTCCTGTTCGCGCCCAGCCATCTGTTGTAAACAGATTAGCTGTCGCCTCTGCATTGTTGTAGTAGCCTGCCGTTATATTAGGCCCAGCAATTTGAATATGTCCTATAGTTGCTTCTGGTAGGATTTGATCCATATCGTCGCATATTCTAACACTACAGTTGTGTAACGGAATTCCCGTCCCAGCTATAGCAAGAGTATCGTCTTCTTTGTCTGTGAAGAACTGCACGGTATTGCCGACATTCATTGCAGCTCTTTTAATATAAAAAGTCGTCAATTCTACGTCTATTTCCTGAATACAGACTCCAACACAAGCTTCTGCCATTCCATAGCCCATTTTCATTACGGATGGTTTTAAATGATAGGGTTCTAGCATCTGCTGAAAGGATCGACATACCCCAACATCAATAGGCTCAGCACCATTAATAATCGCTTTAACCGAAGATAAATCCCAATTCAAATAAATCGAAGAACTTACTTTTTGATATGCAGCAAGAAAATATTTCAGCCCAAAATTTGGTGAAGCCATAATCGTAGCTTTCTCCTCATCTGCTTTGTGAATCCAGAGCATAGGTCTTCTAATAAATAGTCCTGTCGGCATTAAATATTGATTGGCATCACAAAGGATCGGTAATAAGTGGAACATAATCATCCCTAAATCATGTGTAAGTGGCATCCAACTTAAAAAGCGATCCTCTGTATTCGCAACAAGTCGTTCCTTCAAATCTGCTATATTCGTCATAAGATTCTGATGAGTTAACATGACGCCCTTCGGATCACCTGTAGTACCTGAAGAAAACTGAATAAACGCTATTTGTTCAGGAGTAACAGGTTCAGGAGTAACAATTTCTCCAGCCCAAGGTTCCATCAGTAACTGCATAGAAATATAGTTTAACGATTCGTATGGCGACGATTGCTGTACAAGCTGATCGAGTTTTGTGAAATATTTATGTTCAGCTATCACAAATGGACGATTTAGCATATTGATAATCCGCAATGTTTTTTTCAAATGTTCCTCACTATGATCGACCGATAGTGGAACAGGTATGTATCCGCCAATTAAGCAGGCCCAGAAGACTGTTAACAGCTCTTGATTTCGATCAAGTTGAAGAATAATTTCGTCGCCTTTCCTTACGCCCAATCGGTTTAAATGAAAAAATGTATTTCTTGCAGCTTCATACAACTTAGTATAACTCCAGAAATCAGTCTCATTTTCTCCTAAAATATAATTCAAACCCTTGGTAGAGGTGTTGGCTACTTTTACTAGAGCCTCATTGAGCGTACTGAACATAAATATGTTCTCCCTTCCCGATCAACTCATCCAAAATTGGTCGACGTAAGTGTTCGGGTAAATGTTTGATTTTCAACACTTGATCCAGTGCATGAATAGCCTTCTTCGAATTGTCTGCAAGATCAGAATCGCTCTGTCTCATTTTACGAGCAAGTTGCTCTAACATATGAAGTGGCTCTGATATTTGCTGTTTATACGAATGACTGGAATCCTGTACGTTATAATTTTTACTACACAAAGCCATTTTAAAAGCACTGGAAAAATCAAACATTTTGTTCGTTTTGTTATTCTTCGCCAATAGTATATTCCAATCATCTACTTGGTCAGTTGCTTGAATCATATATCCATTTAGATTGTCTTTTTTCAATAAATTAGTCAGGATTTTACCAGGTCCAACTTCAATAAATCGAGTGATTCCTTGTTCGTGAAGATAATTCATACAACCTTTCCAATTAACGACAGCAACGATCTGCTCGGAAAGCAAAGAGGGGATTCTAGAAGAGGTGGGATATGGTTTTGCAGTCAAATTAGATAAAACAGAGTATTTCATTTTTTGGAAGCGTATACAATTCAACTCGGTTTCAATAGCTTTGGCGGTACTTTTCATGAATGGACTATGAAAAGCTGCACCAACTGGAAGCATGATAGCTCTTCCTCCTAACATATGAACTCGCTTGTAAAAGTGTTCTAATTCATGTTTACTCCCGGAAACAACAGTTTGTCCCATTGAATTCAAATTGGATATAACCACACGACCTTTATAAGCTCGGCATTCTTGCTCTAACTCTGATAAAGAAAGCCCGTTAATAGCAAGCATACCTCCTGCTTCTTGCGTTTGTGCTTCATTCATTAATTTGCCTCTGAGTTGTACCAGTCGAAGTGCATCTGGAAAAGATAATGCCTCTGCGGCACACAGAGCAGATATTTCACCTAAACTATGTCCTGCCAAGTGAGAATACTGCATATTGATGTTCTCATGCATCACTCGATAAGCAGCTATACTCACTGTCAAAATACAAGGCTGTGCATAGTCTGTTCGCGTTATGTTTTCCAGAGTGCCTTCAAAACATAGTCGAGCTACATCATAACCGAGTAAATCAGAAGCCTCCTCGAATGTCCTTCGAGCTCTAATAAAATGGTCAAACATCTCTTTTCCCATCCCTATGTATTGCGAACCCTGGCCTGGAAATAGTAACGCTGTTTTCATGATCATTGTCCTCTCTAAATCGAATATGAGAATCATTAAAAGAGTAAATGAAGCCGATATGTACATCCATTTAAAATATAATTTTGAATATTATGGATAAATAACTTTAATTTGAAAACAGTATAGCAAGCTATTTTAGTATTATCAATAACTAAAAAAATAATTTAATTAATATGTTTTTCTTGCAAAATGAACAATGTGTCACTATCATTAAAATGACACATGGTTCATTTTGTATACAGGATGGTGAGAAAAGATGTCTCCACGGTTGACCGATCAACGAAAAGAAGAACGTATCCAGCAAGTTTTGAATGCCGCAAAAAATGTATTTATTAAAAAAGGATATGGAGATGCTTCACTCAAAGATATCATCGAAGAAACAGGAATGAGTCGAGGATGGATTTATCTCTATTATCAAACAAAAGAAGAAATTTTCGAGGCTTTACTTGACTATCAAGATAGCGAATATGAAAAAAGTCTCCAGCAGCTAAAGGCAGAATCCTCTTCTAGCTGGGAATTGATTCAAAAAATCTATGCTACCCAACTACATGATCTGGAGACAGGAGGTAGCGGATTAGTACCAGCTTTTTATGAATATTTCTTGGTAGGATGGCGTGATACCTCTCGTAGTGAACTGCTGCAAAAACGTTATGAGAAAGGAGTTAAGCGCTTTGAAAACTTACTTCAGGAGGGAGTACGTAGTGGAGAATTCACCCCATTCATGAACCTTACCGATCTATCGAAGCTTATCTCTTCTTTTCAAGAAGGCATAGTGACACATGCTATTACAATTGGTGTAAAAGCAGCAAATACACAGTTTCAGTTCGAAGCTTTACTTCAATATTTACATAGCCTGTTGCACCCCAAAGCTGAATAAATACGTTATTTTTCAGGTTAAAGGAGGATATACGATGAAGCAGCTTTTTCGAAATCCAACATTTTGTAAATTATTTTTCGCAGCATTCACTTCTCAATTAGGTACCGTCGTCGGTAATATGGCATTTGCATATTATTTGGTAGATCGTTTCAGCGAACAACCTTCTCTTGCAGCTACAGCAGAGCTCATGTATTCTTTACCAGCATTAGCCGTCTTCTGGATTGTAGGCGTTGTTGCTGACCGATTTGATCGTAAAAATATCGCGATCTATAGCGATTGGATACGAGCAGGATTAACTTTACTATTACTACTATTTGTACACTATGACCTTATTTTTTTCTGCTTTATCACTTTATTTCTGCGTAGTGCCATTTCCAAATTTTTTGGTCCAGCCGAGATGGGATTATTGCAAGGCAGCATCAGTCACGATCAATATGTTCAAGCCTCCGGTTTAAATCAGATTGTGATGTCCATGTTTATGTTGTTTGGTATGAGCTTAGGAGCAATTGCTTATCATTTCCTAGGAATTGAAGGCGCTCTCATTTTGGATGGAATCAGCTTTATCATTTCGGGATTACTATTCGTTATGGGCGACTTTCCTGAACATGCTCGTCTACCTAATGGTAAAAATCGAGTTCGTGATCTTCATATCCCCGTCTTTTTTTCAGACTTCTGGCAAGGGCTTCGTTATATTATAAATAACAAATTATTACTCTTTCTCATTAGTGGATTTATGTTTTTTGGCGTGATGAATGGTGTCTTTGCAGTACTGCCTATTTTCGCGATGAAATATAAGCTAAGTCCAGATAATTATGTAGTGTACTCTTCAATGGTCACTGTATTTCTAGGAATTGGCTTTTTAATAGGCAGCTTGATTGCTCCAAAATTGATTGCACGCTATACCCGAACTCCAGTATTAATTACTGGCTTATTCTCAGTCAGCTTACTTCTACTTGTTCTAGGATTGACGGATAGAGTACAGATTTATTTGGCAGTTGTATTACTAGCCGGAATCGTGCTAGCTCCCGTTAATATTTCTTTAGGAAGCTGGATGCCAGAACTGGTATCTCCTCAAAATATAGGTCGTGTCAATGCTTTGATCGAACCTGTTATGATGCTAGGACACTCTACAGCATTGGGTATAGTAGCGATTGCATTCCCTGCTTTGATCGCTGTTTCCGGATTACATTATATGTTAGCTATTTGCATCACGATTCTTAGCTTTTTTTACTTTTTCTCGTTACCACCGCTTGTACGTAAGCTTCGTTTGCCATCGAATAACGAAAAGCAATCTTTACACAGTGATACCGCATAATGGCTCAGACATAAGCACAAAATGAACTCCAGTCATGACCTCTACTTATGTCTAAGCTAGAATAACGGACGCACTTAACTATCTGAAAAATCAAAGCTATGAATGAACATCAAAATTTAGCGGTTTCAGCGTCGTATTGATGATGTTGATCACTAATCCTTTTTGAGAATTAATAAAAAAGTGATCACCATTTATATTATAAAATGAGCATTTTTTCTCGAATAATGCTTCCCAGCTTTCCGGTTCTATAGCTGAAATGGTTGAATCATCAGTTCCTGATAGGATAGACGCATCCATCTGCAAATGAGGATAATAAGAAGGAATATTCCTATTTTCAATTAATGTGAAATCAGAACGAACGATAGGTAAAAACAACGAAATCAATTCTTCGCTTTCTATGATTTCTATTGGAGTTCCTCCCAGAAGGATCAATTCATTAAGTAATTGCTTATCATCCAAGTTGCTGTATTTTTTAGCACTTTTGATATTGGGTAATGACATACCTGAAAGAAATACATGTTCTGGCTTGCGGAAGTTCGTTCTCTGAAGCTTGTGAGCTAATTCAAATGCCAATAATCCACCCATACTATGTCCAAATAAAGCATAAGGATCATTGTCGCTTTTAGATAGAAGATTATGATACAAGTCATTAAGTGCCGACTCGAAGTCAGGATAAAAATCTTCCCCAAAGCGCATTCCTTTCCCTGCTAGCTCCAGTGGTACGATTTCAATAGAAGGATGTAATTCTTTTCCCCAATTTCTATAGATTGAAGTCGTACCTCCTGCATAAGGAATAACAAATAACTTCGTTTTTCTCATACCTCACCTCAGATCTATTATTATAGCTCTATTACCTTTCGGCTCATGTTATGCCCTAATTTATACACTACGGTGATCCCGACTACATCTTGCATTCAAATCTAGTTTAGGAAACATACTACACTAGTTGTTTAATTAAATACACTAACAAGTCATCATCTACCCTCACCTGCTCGCCAGGCTTCACTTCAATGTTCTGATAAAACACGCCATTACCATCCAAGACATATCCACGCTGGGTATACATCATTTGAGCATTGCCATAATCTCTATACAGCCCTACGCCTAGACCAATAGCTGTCGTACTCTTCGAGGCGATTCGTTCACACTCATCCATAAGTGCACTCGCGATTCCCCTTCTTCTGAACTCCGGAAACACATTCAGATCATTGATCTCAGGAATATTTTCCATTTGAAAGTTTGGATATTCGGATTGGAACAGCAGATGGCAGCATCCTGCTAACTTCCCTTCATCATAAGCGAGTAGAGTAACTCGGCTACTTTGTTGATTTTCTTCCAGACATGTATAAAAATAATCTGCTGACGTATACCATGGATATGTAGCTGCAAATTCACGCTGTAATAAAGCGGCTTGTTCACAAGTAGAGAGTTGTTCGATTGATATGGAGTTGGTCATAGGTTCTCCTTTGGTACGATTTCTAGTCAACATTTAACTTCTTAACGATTTCGCTTCAGTCTTATCCTCATCAACATAATGTATTCCATCCCCAGCGATCATCCCCCTTAATCCACCTGCGTAATAAGGCATCACTTGCTCCGTCTGCTCTATGTCTAGCCAAGCAATCTCCGCAATCTCATCTGCTCTGACAACTTCTTCATCCCCACCTGTAATTTCGCCCTTGAACGTAATAAACAATGCATGTTCCTGCCGCTCCACAACCTTACGCTCCTGGATCGCTACAACTCCGTGCACCCTGATATCGAGCCCGGTTTCTTCTTTTGCCTCACGAACTGCCGCTTGTTCCAGAGACTCATTCTCCTCTACAGCTCCACCCGGTAATGACCAACGATCGCCAGCAGGATCAATATTACGAACGGCTAATACTTTAGATTGTGTTGCATCGGTAATTAAGGAATAGACGACATTGACTCGCTTCATGATTTTGAGCTCCTTTGATCTACATTTGTATATAGTGTACTGTAATTCCAATACAATCTGAAATCCAATCAGGGATGAGTTCATCCACAGCCACTTACGCATCATTTGCTGTAGACCAAGACATCCCTCTATCATTTCAGTTCTTTATTCCCATACATATTTCATTTTCCGGTATCCCAGATCCCACATCGTTTCGGAGCCATCTAACGTAATCGTAATTTTCTTCGCCTTCTCAAAATACCAATAAAACTTCACCGGAGCTCCACCCTGATATTCTGCAGAATCCGACAGCGTTTCCTGCCCATCTACAGATAGACGTATACCGCCTTGCGGATCACGACCATCTGGAATTCCATAATTTACGAAAAGGTACATGTCTTCTCCATCCAAATTATACGTATAGGTTGTGGATTTACCATCTTCTGCATGGTACACATTGAATTGCGGTGACACCTTCTGACCACCAATCGTGAAAGGAGTCACTGCAGCAGGTTGACCTGAATTGCCCTGACTATCTGTCCATTCTGTTAACGCTTTAAATGAACCTTGCCTTTGTGTAAGCAGCTCTTCGATTCCCTTATTAACCACCATCGTTGCTGCCATGAGCACAATAGCGCTTAATACAGTTATAGCTACTTTGCTCAAAATGGTACTGCCGTGAGTACCCAACTTATATGCCCCATATCCAATTGCTGCTCCCCATGAGTTTTGAATCACATCGTTGATATCGAAGCTGCCCAGCTTGGTCAAGGATTGAACCATTTCCAGAAAGAGAATACATACGATAAATCCACCGATAAACCGCAGGAAGGATAAGCGATATAACAGAGGAATAAGGATACCAAGCGGAATGAACGCAGCCGTATTACCAAAGCTCACGAGTGCCATGATTGACGGCGGGAACAGATCTGATACATCAGGCAATATGTAAAAGCTATTCGGCATCCACATGAACGTGTATTCATCCAGATTAGCCGAGGAATCCATACGATCAAAGCTAAAAAACATGCAGTATAAAATGAATAGGGTGTAGAGGATGAAGGTGGTGAATATCCATTTGCGATTAGTAGACATGATGTGCTCCTTTGACATATGATGCAATTCTCTACTGTTAAGACGATGCATCTTCCTAAATTGTATCCATATATAGTAGATGCCCTGCTTAACGTAGGAAATACAATGTCATGCGGAACCTAAGAGCTCATGAGGGTCTATTGTATTTTTAGTATATGTACTGCTTCTTTCAAGCTCCTACTCTTTCCATATACTATACATAGATTGATTATCTATAAGGATATTCATAAAATTTGATTTTTACTAGTACATAAACTATCCAGATATGTATGCTTTGTCTAACATGGATGAACATCACTCACTCTTCTCGCACCTTCTTCCAGATCATTTTTACAATATAAGATGACATTTCGTCATCTATAGGCATTCCTCTAAATAAAAACTCGTAAAAGTCTCGTGTTTCCTCATCCTTTTGATTCGATCTTCCAACAAATTCTTCAACCCACATTATTTTAAACTCCTGTATCAAATGAGGCACTCTATTCTCATCTGAAAGCTCATAATGATTGCGAATATACATCCCTAGCGAAAAATGTAAACCCATCGTGTCTTTCATTTCTCTTAATTCATTCTTCTTGGTCTCGTCTAGATCATGCTCCATTATGTAATGGATCAATCCATCCAAGGAATTAATAGCTATCTTTTCTATGTCCATCCCACACCCACCTCATTCCATTTAAACTACTGACGAATGCTTATGGATTTAAGTTGCTAATCAGCCTGCTCCACTTTAGATACGAGCGTATGATTGCTTCGACTTAGTCGCATCGGGTAATTGTAATCAACCCTAGTTAACACCACGACTTTTCGATCATCATGACTCGTCTTCTATTCAAATGATCTCAGTCTGTGAAAATACAATAATATGCCGAGAGGGGCAAACCGATGAACGTTCACAAAGCACTCATTTCAGGTGCAAGTATTGCTGGACTTAGCACAGCTTTCTGGTTAAATAAAGCAGGCTGGGAGGTCACCGTTATTGAGCGCGCCAGCTCATTCCGAGACGGTGGTCAAAATGTCGATGTACGCGGCATTGCACGTGATGTGATTCAGCGCATGGGATTAGAGGAACAGGTTCGCCAACACAATACAACCGAAGAAGGAACTGCCTTTGTTAACGAGAAAGGACAGGTTATCGGTGCCTTCCCGGTCGAAGATGCGGATGGAATGACCGCAGAGCTAGAGATTTTGCGAGGTGATCTGGCGCGTATTGTGTTAGAAGCACTTCCGCCTAGCATTACGATTCGCTATGTTGAATGGATTGAACAGGTGGAGAACCACCCTGATCATGTGGAAGTAAACCTGCACTCCGGGCAAATCGAGCGATATGATCTGCTGATTATTGCGGAAGGTGTGCGCTCACGTACCCGTGACCAGGTCTTCGGAGATCGTGTGTCCCGGCATGAACTGGGGCTCAATATTGCTTACGGGACGATTGAACGTCAGGCAAATGACGATCGTTGGTGGCGTTGGTATACAGCAACAGGTGGTCGCCAGATTTCCCTCCGTCCAGATAATCAGGGAACGATTCGCGCGATGCTCGCCTTCAAAGATCGCAAGCACAATCTTGCCTCTCTGCCGGTGGAACAGGCTCGCGCAGAGCTACAGGTTATTTTCGCCGGAGCAGGCTGGCAGGATAAGCGTGTGATTGATGGATTTGCTACGTCGAAGGATGTGTATTTTGATTATTTGACACAGATCAAAATGTCCAACTGGTCGGAAGGTAGAGTATGTGTGACCGGCGATGCGGCATGGTGTGTGACGCCTGTGGGTGGAGGCGGCTCATCCCTTGCCTTGATCGGCGGCTATGTACTGGCAGCATTCTTGTCCGAATGCGAATCAAATGAACTGACTAGTATCCAGCAAGCTTTGAGTAAGTACGACCAATGGATGCGTCCAATTATTGATAAGTCGCAGCAATTGCCGCCGGGAACACCAGATTTGCTGTATCCACAATCCAAGCTCGGTGTAGGTACAGTGCAGACCTTTATCCGCATCGCCAGCTTTGGACCATTTCGCAAGTTAGCTTCTCGGATTGGTCATGTAGCACGTACCAAGCAGGAACTGCCGGATATACGAATCGTACAGGCTACGCCGTAAACAAGTTTAACTACCATTTGGTAATCGCGACTAACATAATAACCTCATGTAAAAATTTTCATTTGACGTTATATGAGGTTATTTATTAAATATGAACAATTCCTTTTATAATAAATCCAGAAATTTTTATTACATGTAATTATTTAATCAATACATTTGCTAGACTATTGATTTAACGAGGCTGCTCCCAAGTCCCATGAGGCTTCAGCTATCCAAGCTACCTTAGCAAAAATAGGAAGGAAGGGAGTGGTGCTTATGAAAACATGTGTGGAATGGTTTGAGGGGTTTAATATCAACTTCGGTATTATAGTTCTTAAATTCAAAAAGCCTATTTCTAAAGTATCCATTGTTAAGGTGCCTCGTTAAATGAATAGTATACTCAGACTCTAATCTTATCTATACGCCAAATTGATTCAAATGATGATCCAGATGCTTATACATTCCCTTTCCCCATTCCTCGTCACTCAGTTTTCCAAAAAAGGGATGCGGTTGTAGAACCGTTTTACCCGTTCCTATGTCCATATCCTGCAAAGAAACGATCTTGTGCTTCAAGGTTTCTCTGGCTTGGTTGAAGTCAGGTGTATCCGTAATAATCAGGTTAGGAATCGTGGACATATTTTGTGGTATCGGCTTGTCATTGAACAAGATCGGCTTGGCTAACTTTCCAACTAATAGACCGAGCCAGCTTCTAGAAGCAGTCTGCTCTCCGGTTGCAATCTCTTGAAAAGATGAACAGTGCATCAGCATTTGCGAGACATTCATCTTGCCCCATGCAGGCTGTGAATCGGGCTGCAATTGGTCGATACGGTCGATGATACGACTTGCCGGTGAAGAGTCGAAAATGTTATCCATACAGGTATCCTCCTCATGAATCCATTGTGTCCTCTAGCTTCACTCTTCCCAAATAAAGTCCACTCCCAACCGACATAGCACTCTAATCATCTATTCTTCGATATAATGCAGCATCTATCCTTATTTAAAAGGAAAACTCTTATGCATGTACAGCAAGAGAGCTTTCTCGTTATAGCATTATCGCTTATATTCCGGCTCCTCCATCACAATGGGCTGCGGATTAGCCCGTACCCATTCAACCGCAAGCTCGCACAGTCTCGCTGGTGCATCATCATCATTTCCGTGTTGCAACTGCTTGGCTAGTGTGGCAGCCTCCTCCAGTAAATTAGAATTCAGCGGTACACCAAGACTAAAATAATGGAGCACTGCCTTTAACATTTTGCGGAACTCATTATCCCAATTGCCGCCCCCATTATCCATAATCTCATACGAAATTTTACCTGTCACTCGAATGACTTCACCCTGTACCGTTTGCGCGGCTCCTTTGGATGGGACAAGCCATGCCCAGAGTTCGTCATGCTGCTCCTGCCATGTCGCAGATGACATAGTAATTGGAGATACGCCATCATGTACTTTTCGCTTCTCAATCGGTGACACATCGAATATTTCATACAGACGCATCAAAGCAGCATCGGTTTCCTCTAGATAGTCTTTGTTAAAACCCGCACGATGAAACTCAAACTCTTTCCCGATTCGCTCTACTGCTTCCTTCATTTCTGGCGTCTTGGTCGCACCTGCCTCTAATAGCAATTCAGCGATAGGAGCCATATTCGTAATATTAATGTTAGAGCAGCGGGCTAATGCAGATTGTAATGCCGTATGGCCAGACTTATTCGTCGCATTCACCTGTACACCTCGAGCAAGCAATGTACGCACAGCATTGGTACGATACGATGTAGCTGCTGCAAATAAAGGCGTTTGGTTTCGGTCGTCTAATGCTTCCGGGTCTGCGCCAAGTTCTAATAATAGATCAGCTTGACCACACCAACTACTCACGTGGCTATGAAGTGGCGTTTTGCCATATTGATCCCTTGCTTCAATATCTGCTCCCTGCTCCACTAACCAACGAATCAATTCTGGCGATGCCTGGTAAAAGCTCAAAGCTGGTTCTTTGCTATAGCCACCGCGAGCATCCCATTCACTTTTAGTGAACACTTCCTGTATAGCTTCCATGTCGTTAGCTTGAACAAGATCCGCAAAATTTTTCGGTAACGTTTTTCTTTTCTTCGCCATATGTACACGCTCTCCTTTAATGAGTAGACACTTTTAGAAAAGAATCCACATAATCATAAAATCGCTCCGGCTCACTCAAATGCACATTATGATCGCTACTCGTCATTTCACACGCCACTCCGTGCGGAACTAGACGCTTCATCTTTTCCCATTCTTCATCTGGTAAGGACTCACTATCCTTCGCACGAATGAGTAACGTCGAGCAGTGAATCTGCTGCAAAATATGATACCAGCTCACATTGTGCAATATATTCGCCGCCATCGCCTGTCGACTGAACAAAAAGGTAACCCCTTCTTCCGTCTCAACCAGACTTTTCAGGAAATACTGGCTGCTGATCTCCGTATCCTGAGTTTCGCGTAAATACTGCTCTGCTGCTGCCCGGCTCACAAAAGGAAGCGGCCAATCTGCCGTTACAGGATCAGCCTCTGGCAATTGCTCCAGCGGAATCAACACACGTTCTTCCGGTCCGAACGCTGCTTTATCCAAAATCGCCAGCGCCTTCACTCGTTCTGGACACATTACCGTCAAATACGCTGCCACCTGCCCACCTAGCGAATGTCCAATCACAATCGCAGACTCGATTCCAAGTGCATCCAGAAGCTGATGCGCATCCTCTGCCAGTTCTTCCGCGGTATATCTTCCCAGCGGCTTGTCACTAAGTCCATGTCCCCGATGTTCCGGTGCAATAATGCGGTAACGATCTCCATATTGCTGCATAAAGTCATACCAGGTTTCCGCTCGCCCATAGCGTCCATGTAGGCAGAGAATGACAGGCGCTTCGGTATGCGTGTCGTCGGTATGTGTATCAAGGTAGAATAATTTCACTTCTCGTAGTTGTATGGTGTGTCTGTGTATGTTGATCATATGTAAGATCCCTCCAGTTGGTTGTATAACGGTATAGTAAATTATACATACTCACTGCTTAGACCCCAATAAGCATATGTATAATTCGCAGGATGTTCAATCAACTCTTTTGAGCGCGCAATCCATATCTGTAGCTCTCCGGATTGAGCCGACTGCTCAAGATTATTTAACAAATTCAAAAGGCTAGTTATACTTTCATTGTGTTGTCTTCTAACCATATCTCCTGTAAAAACATATAACCATCTTAGAAAAAAACGTTTATGCTCAAAGGTACATTGGGTATCATCTACCAAACTATAAATCATCGAAATATTATGATCGTCGCATATGCCAATTCCCAATCTTGTGTTGGAATTCTCTCTTTGCTATATGCCCATTTTTTAATTTCTTCTGATTTCGGATTCTATATATCTTTGAGCAAAAAGAATCATCTCCTGTCGTTATATACGTATACTTCATAGTAACTATCTGCTCATTTATTTTAACTCTAATAGGTAAGCTTATTTACTACTCTTCTCTTACCATTCGATATAAATCTGATACGCTTAATATAGTAGAGTGAAAATAATTCCCTTCAAAAACGAGCCCCTCTACATTTGCATTTTTGAAATCAGTAGAACACAAAACACAATCAGTAAACTGAGAAAATTTTAAATCTGTATCTTGAAAAATACTTGCTTTTAAATTACATCCAGTAAATATAGCTTGAGTGAATATAGCTCCTGTAAAATCTAAAGACAAGTAGCACTTCTCTAATATGATTCCACTTAAATCCCAATTATGCATAGTCCCTGTATCTTGAATTTCAATATTCTCAAACTGCCTATAGCCTTCTTTGATATAGCCTATAAATTGCTGCAAAGTGATTTCCTTATTAATTAATTTTTTCGATATCTTCATACTTCTACTTCTTTCTTTTCTTAAATAGTCATTCTCTTACACTTTAGGATCTTGGATGTATGTTCCTACCGGATAAATCTATAGCCACTGCCACTTTAATCTGGGCAGCTTTACTCAAACTTTTCATATAATCTTTGATTGGATAGGTAGTGGAATCAACTAACTTTGGGTTCGTTTTTTGTTGCGTTATACTCAACTGCTCATACTCAAGCTCAATATCAACAATACTCTCACCGTCTACTAATAATGTATAAAAATCAGCATCTTGCTCAGGTATCCAATTTAATATGTAAGCAGTTATAAAATGACCAATCACTTGCTCTATACACTTCTGTATAAACTCTCCCTTTTCGCTATTGAAAATATAATCATACCCACGTTGAAGCTCTATACGATAGGCTTGCTCCGTCCTCGTTCCTTTGAGCTTCATCGTCTGCCCTCCTTTCTCACCTATAAATGAATTAACCTAAAATTCAAATAGACCTCAAACCACGACTCTCTAATAACTCCAAGAATTCTGTAGTATGAAGTGGCGCTGGTTCCTCATAAAAGATTCCACCTCTAATTCCCTGATAGGTTACATACAGTTCATCTAAATACTTTTCTGCGAGTACTAAACTCTTTTCCTCGTCTTCAATTTCTATAGTTATCCCATAGATTATTTTATGATCTAACGTAAATGTCAGTGCGAGCGATGAAATTTCGCTAATACCGGAGTGTAAATAAAACCTGAATGCGCGTGTGGGCTTTCCAGTACCTATGTCTATCACATGATGGATATGAATGGCTGGTATCCAGTCATAATCGTCTAAACTTATCGTTTCCTCATCCGTCACGTCTATCGGCAAAACCATCAACTCTTCATTTCCTCGATCTTCAACTGAACATCTATCTGTATATGTATTTATAAACTGATTAATATGTTCAGAGTCTCTTAACTCGGATAGAACGTACACATCATAAGTTATCATCGACTTACTCCTTTCATGAAGCGATCCACCCACTCATTTCATAGCCTATATTACAAATCCTCTACCAATTTAAATACAAGACTTGCCTGCTCAATCTCACCTTGTTCATCTAAACCCTTTAATGTTCGTTCAATATCTTCCTTGCTAATTATTCTTACAATAATTTGTACAGGTTACATCATTAATATTCATCGCGTCTTCTTCCTTTAGATTAACAAACACCTTCAATCCCAATCCATATACCCCTGCACATTCAGCTTCGATTCTTTGCATTCCGGACAATCTATCGAATCACTCTGCACTTCATCCAGTAAAGGTTTTGAAGACATCTGCGAGTGACAACGTGGACAATCGTAACGATTAGTATACGAATCTCCCTTCGACTCCATATGTAGAAATACGTCATTCAACAAATACCCACAGGACTGACAGACATAAAGCCCATCATAACAATCAAAATGGGTATCTTCACGATTCATAAATTCCTTAATGTGCTGGCGGCCTTCTTCTTGCTCATACCACTCTAGAATAACCTTTAAACTCGTATATTGAAATCCAATACCTAAAAAGATATTCTGACTATAGGTGCAGTGTGTACAGCTCAGTGTATAAGCCACCCCCACCTTACTCACCTCTCTTCGCAAAATCTTCCCAGTACCCTCGTGCTATTTGTTCCAATTGCGCTAATTCGATCGCATTCCAATCTGGATCGTACACTTGAATATCATCTGCTTTGATGGTCAAATAACTAAAATCGCCACGGTCACAGCTACATAGAATCTTGATTCCATCATCCTCTATCTCCGCTTGCAGCACTTCAATATCGAATTGGTTCATCTGATCAATATCTGTTATAACTTTGCTAAATTCAACAATTTCCAAAACGAATTCTTGTACACCAACAAGCCGCACATTCAAATAGCAAAAGTCAGGATATATCCGTTCTGCCAAATATAAAATGTCGACCTTAAAGGTGTAGTTATGGTTATCCTTCTTAATATTGAGGATAGAGCCATCATGAAATAGACTAAACAGCAATTGTTGATTTTCTAAATTCATTATGATCGCTCCTATCCTAATACATTTGATCTATACTATTTCCTACATACTTATTGTTTATTCTCGAACTCATCTAAGCTTGTTCCATTGTTCATTTTCCATTCTTTTCTTCCATTAACTGAACTATTCCTAACAATAGCCGCCGCTGCTGAAGGGGATTTAAAATCAACATCTTCGTCTAACTTAAAATAAGAGTCACTATCTGAGGGTTTGAAATAACCATCTTTTTCAAGTTTAAATCGTAGCTTAGCATAGTTATGACTAGCAAAGCTGTTTACAGGAACTCTTCTTATATATGATCCACTCAATAATCTATATGTTCCATTAATAACGACAAGCTTCGCTTCTCTAGCTTCTTCACCCTTAGCACCAGAAATATTGATATAGAAAACGCCACTTTCTTTGGGCTTATTGTCTGAATAATGGTTACTTATTTGGGTCTTAGTAAAATCTAGGATCCCTAGATTATTTAGCACAAAAATAAGATTCTCATTAAAACTATCCATGTCGTCACTCTCAGAAATGGGCAATTTCGAACCGGGTGGTTTATTTCCATTTGCAAGTTCAATGGTTGTCTTATTTTTGAGAGCAATTTCATACAGTTCCCTTTCCAGATATCGTACATGAGACTTGGTTAGATTGGCATCTTTGCTAATGAATATCACAAAATTATCCCACCAATCTTTTTGTTTGTGTTGCTCTGCTATTCTCTTATTTACTTCATCCGCTTCTCCAATATAAATCTTTTGGTATGCATTCTCTAATTCAGAAATCAAGATATAAATCCCTGGAGAAGACAGTTCTGCAATAGTTTGAAGTAACTTCATATGTTTTCTTTCGCCAATATATGCTTTGCCTGTCCAATTACTAAGCTCTGCTGTTTTAAGACCTTTATAATTTTCTCCCATAATGTAAAGCTTGATTGATTTGCCCCGCATAACCTTAACCTCTCCCCCGTAACCCAATCACAACTAAGCCCGCTTGTATCACAAACAAAATCGCCAATGCCACATACACCGCCATCACCGTAGGCAACAACGCCAACACTACCGCAGCAATCACCAACAATCCCGCTGGCATATAAAAAGCAAACACCCTTTGACGCTTCGACTTCGCCCGATTATGAAATACAATTGCCGCCGATAACGTATACAGTCCGAATCCCGCCAGCGCGAGCCAGCCAAAATTCCGTACCGATAACTCCGGTTCAAACGCAAAATGCACCACACTCGCGATCACGCCAAGGGACATATACATAAATAGATGCCCATAAATAATAAGCTGTCCCGAGTTCTTCTGTTCATCCTCTGCTGTATGCTCCGACGATTCAAAATAGTGCCACCAGATCCCAGCCGCCATGATGAATCCGATCAATGCTGCAAGTCCCGTATGCATGGTGATCGCTTCCTCGCGCAGACTATTCACGATCACGAGAATCATCTCACCAAGCAGGATGATCGTAACCAGACCATATCGCTCTAGCAAATGAGGATGATGCACAGGCAAACGAACCAGAATACGTCTACCGATCAGCGGCAACGCCACATCCAGGAATATTCCAAGGTACAGTACAACAAACTTCCAGATGCCTGGCAATAAAACCGAGCTAAAGCTAATCAACGCTCCGACCAGAAAACACAAAGTCAAAAAGCGTGCAATCTCCTGCGACTCTTCCTTCCCATTCCTCCACATTCGAGCATACATAAATACGGTAGACAATCGAATCCCCACATAACCGATCATAAAATACAAATAATACGCTTCAAAATCCACATTAATACTCGCCGCCATCAGAATGACAAATGCCATCTGTACAAAATAGTTAATCCGCTGCGCGATATCATCTCGTCCAAAGCGATTCACATAGACAGTAAAGCCTGTCCACGCCCACCATAATGGTACAAAAATCAGTATGTATTTCAAAATAATTGATGCTTCAATCGCACCGTGATGAGCATGCGTCAGAACATGTGCAGTAATCGAGATTGCTACCACATAGATCAGATCATAAAACAGCTCCAACCACGTTACTTTTTTGTGAGCAATATGGTGCGTAATATGAACTCACTCCCTTGTTTTTATTTCCCATTATAGCTAATTTGAAGCGTATTCGTTACTATTTTCGAGTTACTACTTTCAATATGGTAAGCTAGAGCGAACGGGAATCCGTTTATAGATAAGTCGCATGATATGGCTGTATTTTGATTACGTTTCAGACACTACATATTTCATATTGGAGAACAATATATGAAAAGAAAAGCAATACGTTTAATATTAATCTTCATCCTTTTCGTAGGAATCGTTTCTCAAAGTTCATATTTGCAGGAGAACATCGCCTATGCGAATACATGGATCTACCTTGCCTTGCAACAGGAGCATAGAGAGATTGTGGATATTGAATATGTGAGTGCATTTGATAACTATACAGCGATTGTATTGAATACAAATGGGGAAAGAAGTAGCGTATCGTTATCACCCCGTTTCTTTCCCCTAATCATTGATTACGATTCTGCTCACCCACCAATGTCAGATTAAGATGAAGCAGGCTACGGTCTGTGACTAGTTGGCGTCAATGTGCCTACAAGATGGTAATCGGTCGAAGTCTGAATGGCCTCAATCACACCGTCCGCAATCTCATCATGGGTTAACCATCTCGAACTGTGAGCTTCAATCACGAAGCCAAGCTGAATCTGATGATATTCGCAGTCAATACTTGTTCGTATGAATTCGGCATACTGCTTTGCCTCTGCTCGGCTACCTAATACATGAAATAATTGCCACTTCGTATCTGTAGCCATACCTAATTCATCTTGAAGCAAACGTATGATGCTCTGATTATGATCCTCACCGCCATGAATCCATGCCACAACAAGATCATATTTTCCATGCGAAACGATAGTATGCTGAAGGGCTTCTTTACATGCGGCTTCATCATTATAGTCAACAGATAATGGAATGATATGCTTATGTTGATCGCGTAGTTGCTGCAGTTTGTTCATATCTCTGCCCATAACAGATACGATGTAATCCTGATTTGCTAACCAGAGCGACACTTTTGCCAGCATACCTGAACCACCAATTACAAGCGCGTGCTTCATAAAAACTCCTCCTTATTCATATGAGATTCGTTAGATACGATACATGGTCGTTTTTCATTTGCCTAGTCCCATTCCAACATAACCAATACGATATTTGCGATTGCTGTCCGCAACCTCTCCATTTTAATTTCTTACCTTCAATTGAATTGATTATATGCCTAGTATACGATAGCTTCATTCAGAAGTAGAACTACCAGATTGAGATCTAAAATCGCATGATGCCTTCGCATCTCTGTAGCAACGAATAACAAAGAAGCCTTTTCGCAAAGCGCATATACATAGGCGACTGCGAAAAAGCTTCTTTTATACTGATATGTATGCTACCAGCTTTTTAACCAACGTTCACAAAATGTTACTGCTGCTTTGCTAGTAAGCCCACTTCTTATTTCTGTTCACTCCACTGTATTTCCCCTACTGGCTCTGCCACTGTATTCGCCTTCTCACGCATAAATAGATTCACTCGCTTATTAAATAACATGAAGCACGCAATCGCAAGAATGACAATTCTCGGCAAAAGATAATCATGATGAAGAACAAGTGCGAAGATTGTCCAGCCAACGATGAGCCAACGTCCTATATTCCTCCCCCTAAATGCCAATGTGCTACCAATTAACAATATGTATGTACCGCCAAAAATCAGACCGACTTCCCAGGTGATGGGGATGATTCCGAAAAGACTTTGTTCAAGAGGGAACTGCTGTATAAACACGATCAAATAAATCACTAGCTTAATGCCCATAATGATCATGAGGGCAATGGAGATCATTGCCAAAGAAAGAGGTCTTTTAATTACACACACGCTCCCAATCGGATGATATTAATAATATTTGCTGTCTTACTACCTTCTATCTTGTCTCATCGTAAAAGAATGTCGCTACAATCTCAATCAAAATATTTCCAATCCATCTTTAATGAATAAAAAAACAGATACAAAAAGACTGAACTGCTACTGAGCATTCGACCCGTAGCAATTCAGTCTTCATCTTATACACCGTAACATTGCAGAAGAGCTAAACTCTCCATAGCATAGATTGACTAGCCAGCTCTACTCTATTCCCTATTTCAACTACGCCATCAATCAACCGGTTGGACGATGCTTGTGTTGATCTTCCACTCGACCCTCTTGCTGATTGTGTAAGGGTGCTGTTGTTGGTTCTACTACCTCGTTTGCTGATTGATTCAGCGTTTGATTCACGGACTGATCCACAATCTTACCACCAGCCTGCGTACCTGGCTCATCTGCTACCATTTTGAATTTACTAAGCAGCTCCTGCAAATTCTCTGCCATACTGCTCAAATGTGCTGATGACGAAGCGATTTCTTCCACCGAGGCAAGCTGCTCTTGCGAGGAAGCCGATACCGATTCGGTATTCGCTGCGGATTCCTGTGTGATTTTGGAAATGTCGGTAATCGACTGAGCGACCTGAGAAGCACTTCCTTCCATTTCCTTGGTTGTGACAGTCAGTTGATCCAGCGTGCGAACAGTTTCTTCTACCGCTTCACGAATCTGGGCAAAAGATTGTCCCGACATGTTAACTGCCTGCAAGCCTTCGCCTACACGGCTCTGTGCTGCCTGTGTCGCTTGAAGTGCTGAATCCATATCCTGGCGAATATGATGAACCAGATCGCCGATCTGCGCTGCCGAGCTACCGGATTCTTCGGCAAGTTTACGTACTTCGCCGGCAACGACTGCGAATCCACGCCCTGCATCTCCAGCACGTGCCGCTTCAATCGAGGCATTCAGTGCGAGCAGATTCGTCTGTTTGGAGATCGAAGCGATCACATTAACCATACCTGAAATTTCAACCGAGCGTGCATTGAGCGATTCTACGACCGTAGCCAGTGTAGTTACTGTATCCTGAATGCTGTTCATCTGCTGAACAGCTTCATCTGCTGCTTCATTTCCTGACAGGGCAGACCCGGAAGTGTGACGCATGGAAGTCGTAATGCTCTCTACACGCTCAGACATATGACGCATATCCTCTGCGATCAGTGTCATCTGCTGTGATCCTTCTTTGACACTTTGTACCTGCTGCTCTGCACCTTGAGCCAGTTCTTGTACAGCGAGCGTTGAATGCTCAATCGCCTGTGTTGTTTGCTCTGCACTGGCAGATAATTCTTCTGCCGAAGCGGATACCTGTTCTGTCGTTTCCTGCACGCCTAGAATCATCATACGCAGATTATCGACCATACGGGAGAAGTAATTTGACAACTCACCGATCTCATCTTTGCGTCCAAGCTCAATCTGTGCGGTCAGATCTCCTGTACTAATCGCTCTTGCACTTTCCTGTAGTCGCTTAATCGGACGCACTAGAGCACGGGTGAAGAAGATAATATATACAATCGCAAGCACTGTCGCGATTACTAGCACAAGCAGGATGATATTGCGAATGGAATTGCTCGCTTGACTAATTTCACTTTTGTACATCGTGCCTGCAATTTTCCAGCCCGTAGCTTCATTGGTGGCAAAGATCATTTTTTTCATTTGACCTTCACGTTCATAATCAAATACACCACTTGGAGATGTATACATCTGTTGCGTCGTTGGTGAGTCAATATTCGTACCTGGCTCAGAATCAGGTGAAGATACGACATTCCGATCTGCATCCAAAATAATCACATAGCCTTCTTTGCCGACTTTGATAGATGCCAGATTGCGAAGCTGTGTCAGATCAAGAGAAAGACCAAGTACACCGGTTCCATCGCTTAACGTTTTGGACATTTGGACGACTACAATGCCTTCGCTATTTTTAGTGACCGGAGACATGTAGATCGTGCCTGGCTTTTCCATCGCTTCCTTGTACCATGGGCGTTCTCTTGGATCAAACGCCGCAGTCGATGTACTTGGTTTGCCGCGGATCATCTCACCATCTTCTGTACCTATGAACAAATTATTAATATCTGGGTTTAGCTTTAAGTATTGGGCAAGATCTTCTTGAAGCGCTTGAATGGCGGTATCGCCTACCGTCATATCTTTCGTTACTGAACCAGCAAAATAATCAATATCTGCCTGTGTTCCCTTTACTTGATTATCAATAATGCTGTTTACGATATTAACGCTCTCTCTCGCACTATCCACAATCTGGTCCTCAACACTGTCATTAGCAATAACAACGGCTATCATTCCGATTACAAGACTAGGTATAAGCAGGACTAATAGAAATGACACTACAAGCTTGTTACGAATATTCCAAAAGATCCCCTTACTTTTGGTTTTGGGCTTCTGTTGTTTTTTTAATTGGGTTCCCCTTATTTTGCCTTTCTTTTTCACTTGCTGATGATCTAAATTCCCTTCCATCATGCCCTCTCCTTTTTCCCCCGTTTTATGTACCCGTTGTATGTGATATAACAACAGGCTTTACAGGATATATCGGATAGAAAACGTGATTTATTTGTCTATAATTCCAATTTATATATTAGTACATTCGCTTAAACAGCCGGTTAATAAGCGACTTAATCGTTTATCGGGGGTATCGTCATAAACCCAATTAATCCAGTATATTCCATAATAAAATTAGTCATACGAATGAATTTCAAGTTATTTATTTAAAAAACCATTATAATCATGACTTTTTATCTATTTAATATACAAAATAAATACTAAGTAACTAATTTTTATAATCTATTCATTTTTCAATTTTTGATCCGATATAACTGTAGTTGGTCTTTTAGACCTATAAAAAAATGTATTAGATCACAATTATGCTCTCTCTTTTAAACAGCACACTACACAGAATGTATCGAGAGAAAGGACACTACACAATGAATAAGTACAATACTGAAATTATGCTGCAACGTAACAAATTAATTAGCTATATGTTATGGGCAATCACGGCAATCAGTTTAGGTATTACATTCCTACTGCCAAATTTATGGATGTCGACTATCATTTCCATTCTGGTAACTGCCATAATTACAGGACTAAATCTGGCGAGAAAAGCGATTCATGTCGTTCCATGGATTGTAACGGTCTCCATTATTGCGAGCGGGATCTATGTGAGTCTGGAGTCGATCAGTACGATGCAGGGTCTACTCATTATCGCTCCACTGCTGCTATACCCTAACAGCAAATATTACAATATCGCTTTTTACACTTTGCTAGGTTACTTTATCCTGCATATGTTCATCGCTCCCGCAGCTACGCCAATGCTAATTGTAACTGATATTATTAATATGAGTATGTTCACTGTAGCAGGTATTATTTTCATTATGGTTGCCAGTGTGAATCGTAAGCTGTTTGATGCAAGTGAGACGCGTCGCGTAGAGATTGAGCAATCGCAGACACGTATGGAGCAAATCATGCAGCAGGTCAAAGAATCTGTTCTGGGATTAGCACGCTTCACCGAGCAGCTCAAGCAAAAGGTTAATGAGACAGGCACTATTACTACTGAAGTCACCGCCGGCTTCAATCAGGTCGCACGTAGCGTCGAGCAGCAAGCGAGCAATGTATTCGAGATCTCGGAATCGCTGTCTGTCTCAGATCGTCATATTCAGGATGTGGCTGCTTATTCTTATCAAATGAAGCAGCTGTCAGATACGATGACCACCAGTACCGAATCAGGCAGTCAGCGTATGGAGCAATTGAATGTACAGATGGGTAGTCTCTATGAGATGACCGATCAAGCGACCCAAGATATGCAGAAGTTCAATGAGGAAAGTCAGTCGATGAGTTCGATGCTCAACAGTATTTCTGATATTGCTCGCCAAACGAATCTGCTTGCACTGAATGCAGCAATTGAATCCGCTCGTGCTGGTGAACACGGTAAAGGCTTCGCTGTCGTTGCCGATGAAGTTCGTAAGCTGGCTGAAAGCTCGGGGCAATCGGCAACGAATATCTCCGAAATTCTGACCCGACTTCAAGCACGTACCCGTGATCTAAACGAGCGCTTTGATAATATTCAGGCGTCGCTTGAAGAAGGACGTACCTCTGTTCAATCCGCTGCTGAGGTATTTCGTGATGTGAATACAAGTTCGCAGCACGTGTTGAATCAAGCGGCTGATATTGAAAGTAGCTCCGCAACGATGAAGGATTCCTCGGCACGTGTTGTTCATGAAGTGACGGAAATCTCCAGTATGACGCAGCAGTCCAGTGCAGCAGCTGAGCAGATTCTAGCAAGTATGGAACAGCAGCAACAACTGACACAGCATATGGTTAATAGCTTTGCAGAACTCGAAGTTCTGTTTAAAGGCTTGAACGATCTGGTACTCAGCGAGGATCATCCGACAGTGGGTACTGCACAAGATGCAATCGCGACTACAGCAGCGTTGTCAAAAAAGAAGGCTGCTAGTAAAGATAAAGGTAATCCAGCAACAAGTGTTACAGAGTCAACACCTACCGTTGCTTCATAAGAAGAACAATAGAATGAGTGTAAGACAAGCACTGTTTTGTTGATGTTATATTGTAGTTCTGTATAGAAAAGAGGAAGCCTGGGATAGGGCTTCCTCTTTTTTGTATAAAAATCCGTTTTACCTGTGTTAAAATAGGAACACAAGTTCCTATTAATATGTTTGGTATTTTCACATTATTGATCATTCTAGCAAAATTCATCTTACATTTTAGAGGTGTTTTCAGGCTTCTGATTTTGGTATAACCTGTAGCTCTAGTATAATAAGTAATGATCATCGTTTGCTTTAGCTACACCACAATAACTACATAAGAGGAGTTTACATCATGTTATTTATTACAAAACGCAATCTAAACCGGCTTGCCCAGCCTTACCGGGAATCTGACATGTTACTCGCCTATGCTACACCACAGCATATATTCGCTCGCTCTAGCCGAGCTATTTTGCTTGTAAACGAGGATAAGTTAATCGTTTTATTTTTGAATCTATTTTCTACCCGCGTATTACAGCAGGTTGAGCTAAAGATTGCCGATTTGCAAGAACCCGAGCTGAAGTTCGGCGTAGGACTTGCATCCGTCTTATCATTTCACGCAGTTGGCGGCAAATGGCGGTTTCAAATTATGAGAACGATTCTGACACTGGGTTCTATGCAAGGGGAATTTCTTGATTTTGTACAATCGCATATTGTGGATCGCCATTCTACTAACTAATAACTGAAAACGTGATAGCGTTACTCTCATCCGAATATCAAGCCAAGGAGGCGTATTATGAACGAACTATCCAAGCAACTGAGTCTGGAAGCCTGGGAGCAACTGGACGCGATATGTCGCAGGGAACAGCAGCGAATTGAAGAGTTGGGAAAACGTAGTAAACTGCAAGCCGGGCTGCACAATTACATCCGTTTTGGTTATCGAAAAGGAAAGTATAGCGGCTCAGCAGGACAGATGTTTGTTGAGATTGACCGCCCTTTTTCCTGGAGCGATAGCGCGTACACATGGCAATCGGATGTGGATGTGACCGAGCTTACAGATGAACAATGGTTGCACGAGTTCATCCCAGCGATCAAGCAGTCTCTTCAAGCAGCTTTTGAAGGGGAACGGTATGGTGGGCTATTTTTCGATTATACGTTAGAGCTACATCTATATATTGAACGCGAGCTGGTGCAGGACAAGCTGGAATACAAGGAAGTTTGGATCAATGAGCCGAAGCTGGAGAAGTTAAAGCAAGCCTTCAACCAATTTGTAAATACGAAGATCGACACGTCTCTTCCCCATTATCCACCACAGCAAGATTTATTTTTCTATAGTCAGTTGTTGTTGAATCATGATGTGAATCCAGGTTCTACGTCAGATCGTATCGCCTTATGTCAGCGGACGGATGAGAAGCTTGCTGCTATTCCTAAATTACGTGAGGAATGGGAGCGTTCTCTAAGTCTGAAGCTTAAACTATGGGCACAGGAGCAGTTTCTACCGGATTATATCTCGGATGAGGATATGTATAACCTCCCACTCAAGCCAGAGCAGCAACGACCGCAACCAGATGTACAGTCATTAGAGCTATTCGTGTATACCGCACTACGCGTAGGCAAAGATGAACCGGATACACGTCAGCGTTTTCTTGAATGTGCCGCTAAGCTTGGCTCCCAGCAGGCACAGCAATATGTCGCTAATGGTAGCGGACACATCGAGAGTGAACGCCAAACGCCACATATGCACGCAAGAGCGAACGATATCTTACATATCATTACCATCAAGCTCAGTGGCGATGCTATGGATAGCTACCGGGATAGTCTTCAGTATCTATGCGACCTGATGCAAAGTGGATTCCCTGTAGAATATACACTCAAGCTTACAGGTAGCAAGCTCAAGCAATTCGTACCTGTCAAGGGGCTTGTCAAGTCATCCTTGCATCGCTTCTTTGCGAATAGCTTGGAATATCCAGAGCTATATCCACTACTTGAGCAGTATGCCACGACCGCCATGAAAGAGTTTGCTTTTTACAACGATGTGGAGCCAGGTGAAAAGTCGGTCATGCCGGGAACGTATGTGGTACTCGGACTCGCTCTGCGGGATCGAAGTTATTTCCCATTATTAGTACGTTATATGGGACTCGTTGATACCGAGCATCAGATGGCGCATAACAGCTTTGTGAATACATTTATAGAAACATATCCGCCAACGGTGGAAGATGTAGCTGTATTGCTTGCGATTCTGGCGGGCAGCGGGCAATCTGCACGGACCGTGAAGGGATTAGCAACGTATTTTGAACAGCCTCAGCTAGCGCTGGAGCTGGATCGTCAATTGAAATTGCGAGAGCCGTATGAGCAGGAACAACTATTGTATTTAATTTTCGGATCAGCAAGTAAACAGAAGCAATTTCTCAAACGTATTGAACAACAGCAGGAAGCGTGACGGAATATTTTTACGCTAACTAGTTCGTTCTAAAGTACAGTTAGCCACAAAAAGCGAACACTATAGACCACTCCTGCGATTTTAATATTAAAGCAAAATCAGCCTTCGGCTGAACTCTCCATCTATCCTATATGTACTGGGAGGAAACATCATGACTCATCAGATGACGCTGGAGCAGGCTGCTTCGGCATTCGTTCAGCAGCATAGAGAATACAATACAGCATACGGATTGTTCAAAGGTAATGGAATTGTCCCTTATAATCAGCAGACTTCATTTGAAGTGGATGAACGTATTCCACTGTCGCCGGAACTGGAATATTGGTATAACCACTATGAGATGGTTGATCCACAAGCTGTCGGTACGCTTCGGCTTCAACATGCGGCGGTATTGATTGGGGACGGCATTTTACTTTCTTTTGCTGCACCTGCTCATCTGCATCGCTTACAGCTTGGGCATCGCTGGATTGGAGATGCGGAGATGCCTAGTGAATCAGAAGACTGGAAACCAGAGCATGTGGTTATCGCTTCGTATAATGATGATCCGATTATTGCGGATACCTCCGCCAAAGGCACACCGATCTATGTTTCCTTTGAAGGTGGAGACGCTGTGCTTGCGGCTCCTTCACTAGCAGCATTTTTTGTAGCGCTCACCATTCTGATCGAAGCGGCTACTGCCCTGAGTGGCGAGATTCAAGACGAAGATACGTATGAGGTCAAAGCAGAGTATATGGATCATATTGTGCCCAAGCTGAATGCCTTACTTGGTGAGCAGGCAACTCACCATCTGCTCGTCTATCTATCGTTACAGTGGTAAACGTACGACATATCCTATGAAATGAGGTCAGGCTCATGATCTATGTTGCTCTACTACGTGGTATTAATGTTGGTGGCAAGAACAAGCTCGATATGAAGCAACTCAAACAAGCTTTTGAGCAAGCTGGCATGACCACGGTCACCACGTACATTAATTCAGGCAATATCGTTTTTGAAAGCGAACAGCCACAGCATGAGTTATCCGCACATCTAGAGCACATGATTCAAGAAGCTTTTCAGCTAGATATTCCGGTGATGATTCGTAATCAACTTGAAATAGCGGCCGTGATTGAAGCGTTGCCTACAGAATGGACAAATGATGACCTGATGAAGAGCGATGTCCTATTTTTATGGGATGACATTGATGATCGCACCATACTAGACAAACTACCTCTCAAGCCGGATATCGGTTCCCTTCACTATATTCCGGGTGCGGTGCTGGTAAGCATACCGCGCGAACATGTAACCCATAGCGGTATGAACAAGCTAGCCAGTTCCAAGCTGTACCGCTATATGACGGTACGCAATGTGAATACGACAAGGCAGATTTATCATTTAATGCTGGAGGCAGCGGAAGCCGAATCAGTATCCCAGGAGGAGAACGCATGAGCTCAGAACAAATTCCATCTGCATCTAGCGAATCGACAGATCGCATTCATATTTGGATTGGGATTCCAGCGGGAAATGATGAACAGTGGCAGGCTTATTTTGATGTGGAGCAGTATGGTGAAGCATGCGGATTATGTCGTGATACAGAAACGGATTGGTATGACTACGATATGACCGCCGGCTATAATGCTGGACAGTCGATTGCGGTTGAAGATATCGTCTTGGAAATCCCTTATAGCGAGCAGTTTGAAGCTGAATTGCTGTCAGCATGTCACTCCCTTGGTGTGCATACAGCGAGCTATAGTATGGCGATTATGGATTTTCATGGAACGCCAGTGCCTGGTCAAACGTATTTTGGATTAACCTTTGTCGGCGCTTTTCCCTATCAAGACTAGAGTACGGTCATACCATCTTAAAATTGACACATTCTAAAACCATAACGTGTTACTGTATGGTACGGTTGTGTTTATGTTATACTAGAAGGCAATTACTTTATGGAAGGAGGCAACAGACTTGGGAAGGCGTTAGCGATACTCATTGATTTCTCCATTCCTGCATATTGTCTCCTTCATACGGATGCTATATCAGATAGGCGATAATAACGCAGGATAGTCACATGTTGGATGGTGTAGTCAAATCTATGAATCACGCTTAGAAGCTTATTATTAATTTAATTTTATGGAGGTGAATCCCTCATCTGAGGGAAATCATTGGACCTAATAACGATCATCAATTTGTTAGTTCTAGCTGTGTTACTGGCGTTAACCGCCTTCTTTGTTGCTTCGGAGTTTGCTGTCGTTAAAGTACGGGCATCCCGACTGGATCAATTAATTCAGGAAGGCAATAAAAAGGCGGTTATCGCCAAAAAGGTAGCCCATGATCTGGACTACTACCTGTCTGCCTGTCAGCTTGGTATTACCGTTACAGCACTCGGTTTGGGTGCGATTGGTAAGCCTGCAGTAGAGTTACTGCTCTATCCGGTATTCGACTTTTTCAACGTATCGGATTCGGCAGCTTCGGTTGCTTCGTATGCAATTGCCTTTTTCCTTGTAACATTCTTACACGTTGTTGTCGGAGAAATGGCACCAAAAACGCTGGCGATTCAATTCTCGGAGCGGATGACACTGCTGCTTGCACCTCCACTCTACTGGTTCGGACGTCTGATGTATCCATTCATCTGGGCATTAAATGGAACATCCCGCCTGATCCTGCGTGGATTCGGTGTTCAACCTGCAGGTCATGAACAGGTATATTCGGAAGACGAATTGAAGATTATTATGACGCAAAGCTATGAGGGCGGCGAAATCAACGAAACCAAGCTCTCTTATATGGAAAATGTATTCTCGTTCGATGAGCGGGTAGCACGCGATATTATGATCCCACGCACGCAGATGGTCGTGCTGGATCGGGATATGGATTATGACGAGATCGTGCATATTTTGGACGATAATTATTACACTCGCTATCCAGTCACTACCGGAGAAGACAAAGACCAGATCGTTGGTATGGTGAATGCGAAGAAAATGCTACCGCATATGATTAATCAGACAACTCGTACGCTACATGATTTTATTCGTCCACTTCCTTTTATCGCTGAATCCATGTCGATTCAAGAAGCGATGCTACAGATGCAGCAGAAGCGCGTGCATATGGCGCTTGTGGTGGATGAATATGGCGGTACGGCAGGTTTGTTAACGATGGAAGATGTGCTGGAAGAGCTTGTTGGCGAGATTCGAGATGAATTTGATGCGGACGAAGTAAACGATATTATTGAGGTTAGCGAAGGTCAATATCTCATTAATGGTCGTGTTCTGCTGGATGATCTGGAACGCCGCTTCGCTATTACATTTGATGATCGTCATGATACCGATACAATCGGTGGCTGGATCTTGCATCATAAAGGTACCGAGGCGGGTGAAGGCGATACGCTGGAACAACCGGATCAGCTCTGGACGATTACGGAGAAAGAAGAACTCCAGATCAAATGGGTGTCTCTGCGTTATAACCCAAAGCCCATTAGCGAATCTGTATAATAACTCAACTTACGATCTATAGCGTGCTATACCGACGTGTTCAGTAGTTATTGCTGAACAGTCCACTACTCATTATATGGAGGTGAATCCCTCATCTGAGGGAAATCATTGGACGGAACGATTGGATTAAATTTATTTCTTGTGGCTGTATTTATCGGCCTTACTGCTTTTTTTGTCGGTGCGGAATTTGCAATTTTGAAAGTGCGGATGTCTCGTTTGGATCAGCTGATCGCAGACGGTAATAAAAAGGCGGTTATGGCTAAAAAGGTCGCAGCCGAGCTCGATTATTACCTGTCTGCCTGTCAGCTGGGGATTACGATTACAGCGCTCGTGCTTGGTGCGCTTGGTGAGCCAACGGTAGAGCGCTTGCTACACCCAATCTTTGATCGCTTTGATGTACCTGCTGCGATTTCGACCGTATTATCTTATGGTATCGCACTTGCTGTCATTACCTTTTTGCATGTCGTTATTGGTGAGCTTGCGCCGAAGACGCTGGCGATTCAGTTTGCTGAGCGTATGACGCTTATGCTTGCACCTTCGTTGTACCGGTTCGGACGTGTAATGGCACCTGTGATTCGTTTGCTCAATGGTTCGGCTACCCTGTTACTGCGTTTGTTCCGCGTGAAGCCGGCTGGACATGAAAGTGTCCATTCCGAAGAAGAACTGAGATGGCTGGTGGAGCAGAGCTTTGAGAGTGGTCAGATCAACCAGACAGAGCAGACGTATTTGCGAAATATTTTTGCTTTTGATGATCGTACACTGCGTGAAATTATGATTCCTGCAACCAAGGTGATTACGATCGCTGCGGATATTCCAAAAGAAGAACTCGTATCACGATTGAGCCAGTATGAATATACGCGTTATCCGGTTACTTCTGCTGCGGATCCAAGCAAGCTGATTGGCTTTATCCACAGCAAGGAAGTATTGACTGCGATTGCAGCTGGTCGTTCGGGTGAGTTGTCCGGCTTCTTGCATAAGCTGCCTCGTTTCGTAGAAACGGCTTCACTTCGTGAAGTATTGCTCAGCATGCAGCAGAATCGCGTGCATATTGCAGCGATCAACGGGATTGACGGACGTATGGCTGGTCTGGTTACGATGGAGGATATTTTGGAGGAAATCGTTGGCGATATTCGAGATGAAGCGGACGATGTGAAGTCTCCAGTGGTGCAGCTGTAACTTGGTTCGTTTAAACTACGTTGATAAACCGAGCCGTATGATCAGCGAATGTGTTAATGGGTACTTTGCGGAATAGCGGAATAACAGCTTTGCATAAGATAAATGAATGCTGGGATCGGCGATGGATTTCTGCCAACCCCAAAAAAGGACTGCCCGGTTGGGCAGTCCTTTTCGTCATCCTATTCTCATCATTATGCTCTAGTGATTAACCTTCAGTACATTATATGCTATTTGCGAGCCGATTGAAGAAATCGTTCCAGCGCAAATGTGTTCATTATATTGTGATTACAAGCTTCATTATCCATACAAACGTATTGACCAATCGAGGCAAAGTTATCTGGCGAGCTGCCCTTTTTCATTTTTACATTAAAAAAGCCTAGCTCTTGATTCCGATTGCAAAACATACAGAAGCCGTTTTTGTTCATCGGGGTAATCTGACCTTCGATTCCAATCCATCCGTTTGCTTGTGGATACACGATGTAGAGCCGATTCGTAGCAATATCAATCCAGCGTAGGTACGTCGTATGCACCAGGTCCATGGTTGCTAGATCAGGCACCTTCAGCTTTTTCGCCTTTGGAAATAGCTTCTGGATTTGTTGTGGTGACGGACAAGGAAATGGAACCACATAACAATCCAGTTGATCGACATATTGCTGTAGTTCATGCGCAGCTTCATACGAAGATAGCTGTTCCAATAGCTCATATTGCTCTGCAGTCAGCTTATCAAATGCATCGACTACATTGTTCACCGCTGTGTCTCGCACAGTAGCAAGCACCTTGCGATCGGCGACGCTTCGCATCGTTTTCAATAAAAAATCAGCTTGTTTTTGAATCACATTCAATTGATGATTCTGAATAAATGGTGTCAGTATAGATGGTGTTTGCATTGCTTTCAGCCCCTTATATTTTGGATATAGTCAATAAGGTGCAAAGCCAAAGCAGGTCCATTATATACGTGTTAAGGGCGATCAGGCTATTCTTCATATTGATCGCGCCCTACGCAAAAGCTTGCCCTGTTTTAGGCTCTGCGTAAGGCGTTTCTAGTGAACGAGCAATCCAGCACGGCTGCCAATAATGCCACGGTAAAACCCCCAATTCAAAGTAATATCCAAAGTATACCAGTATATAGAAGTGTTAAGCAACGCCTGGCATGGAGAGCCATGCAGTCACACCATCCCAAAATGGGCAATAGTCTGCGATGGCAAATCTCATGCTAACCTTCTCCCTACCTATGTATAATCCCCGAGCATACTAATCCAGTACGCTCAGGGTAATGTCGATCGTATTTGCTAACTGCTTTGGATCATAAGTCGTTTTTACCATCGTACGTATACCTAGCCAGGCATTCAGCAAATAATGGGATAGGATTGTCGCATCCAGTGTCGCTTTTAATTCACTGCGCTTTTGCCCATATTCAATCAAATAGCGGAAAAAATTCTCGATTTGCTCGTAGCCACCTTGTACTAACGACGCACTCAGCGGATCATGCTTACCTAGTTCTACACCAGTATTAACCATAAAACAACCGATCGGTACCTCATCCATATTCGTATTCACTTCTAAAAATCGACGGATAACCTCTTTAATCGAAACGGATTGCTGAGCTGGCGTCATGTTTAAATGCTCATTCTGACGCTTAATATATAGCTGAAGTGCCTGAATAAATAACGTATGCTTATCACCAAAGGTATCGTATATACTTTTGCGATGAATGCCCATCGTATCGACTAGCTCTTGCATTGAAGTTTTCTCATAGCCTTGCTCCCAGAACAGAAGTAAGGCTCGATCCAGCACTTCATTGATTTCAAACTCTTTGGGTCTAGCCATTTTTCTCCCCCTATCTGTACATTGCAGACAGCAGGCTTTGCTTAGGTTTACCCGATTGTAGGATAAATTGGAGCTCTAAGATTGAATTGATACTCCAAATCCACAATGCCAACCACCTCATGGCTATCATACAGCTGTACCATAAAAGCTGCCATCTCCTGAGCTGTATGATACTTAGGTACACGGAGCTGATAATCATCACCTGAATGATGCGTCGATTTTTGAGCAAATTCTGTGTCTGTAATTGCTGGAGCTAGCACTTTAGCCTGTAGCTTGGCACCTTTGAGCTGAAGCTCCTTTGCCAATCCTTCTGTAAATGCACTCACATAATATTTCGATGCCGAATATGCAACCGAACCTATTGCAATAATATAACCAAGCGCTGATGAGACATTAATCAGCTGCGTTCCTTCCACATCCGCATAATCTCTTACATAGAGTGTGGATAGAATTGTCAACGCTTCAATATTCACTCGCAGCATCGTCTCAATCGTATCCAGTCTGTGTTCTGTAACCAATGCACCCTCGCCTAGTCCAGCGTTGTTAATCCATGTCTCAATCTGATATGCCTTCAGCTCATTATATAATGCGTACACCTGCTCCGTCGATGAAAGATCACTCTGCACAACGACCACATCCAGCTGTGGATGGGATTGTACAATCTGAGCTTTAAGTTCTTCCAGCTTCTCTACCCGTCTGGCTACTAGAATTAAATTCTTTCCTTTTGCTGCAAAAGCTAACGCACTTTCATAACCAATTCCTGAGCTTGCTCCTGTAATAACAGTATATTTCATCGTCTGTCTCTCCTTTTAGAACGATCGTTCTATAATGGGTATAGCGATATCAATTTTGATTTCGCGATCATCATATCATTTGTAGAACGATCGGTAAAGAACTATTTTCAGACTCCATTCTGCCTTTAATCATTCATCTTAACGCCGATCAGTCGTATGGCTCAATATAGTTAGTTGATGTATGACGGTTGTGCAGCATTTGTACATTTCCTTTATTTCGCAAACATGCCAAAAACCCCACACACCAAACAAGCGCAGCCTTTTACCACTGCACTTGCAAGTAATCTATGTATTCATAGATGATGGTACTCCTAATGTGTAGTTATGACTCATGTTCCGTATGAGTATACCGATGTGCTGATAGACTCGACTCTCGCACAATGAGACGTGGCTCAAATTCCACACGCTCATAAGGTAATGGCTCGGCAGATTGAATTCGTTTGAGTAGTAGCTCCGTTGCAAGACGTCCGACCTCAGCACCCATGATGGATACCGAACTAATCTGTGGAGTGGTGATCGTCGTCCATAGGTTGTTATCAATACCGACGATAGCGACATCATTCGGTACGTTCACGCCAAGCTCCTTGAAGCGATTCACAATACCGATCGCCACCATATCGTTAACCGCATAGATCGCATCCGGCATATGCTTTAGATTATAAAAATAATCCGCGGCCTGTCTACCCGTCTCAAAGTTAAAATCTTCACCAAAATAAACGAGTGATGTGTCCACCTGTGGTAGCGACTGTTCATAAGCACGGTAACGCTCCTCAATCTTATCCTTCGGTGCACCTGCATAAGCAATTCGCGTACGACCAATCTGTAGCAAATGCTCCATCACTAGCCTGCCCTCTGGGCGCGCCATACCGACAATGTCTGCTTTTAGATCGGGGCTGAGCTTCTTACTATAATTGATCATCGAGATCGGTAAGCTGGACTGATTAATCAGATGCTCTAACGACTTTGGATAGGCGAGCGGCATCATCACAAGTCCATCTACATGCAGCTTTTTCACTTCGCGCAGCGTTTCCAGTTCCAGTCTAGCGTTACCCAGCATATTGATCTGTACGACACGATAGCCATGCTGTTTGGCTGCCTGCTCCACTGACCAGGCAATATCTGGAATGATCGCATTACGAATATCAGGCACGGCAAGCGCAATTTGACGTGTTTGCCGAATTTTTAGACTTTGTGCGGAGGTATTCGGTGTAAAGCCCATCTGCTCCACAATATCTAATATACGCGCTTTGGTCTTAGCACTGATCCCCTCGCTATTATTAAGCGCTCTTGACACGGTAGCGATACCGACTCCGGCTTCCCGAGCGACATCTTCGATTGTTACTTTTTTCTTTTCAGCCATTCTAGATGATTCTCCTTCGCACCGGAAATGTTTCCGAATCGGGATTGTTTTGCTCCATATTGATTACATTATATCATAGATGGAATACGGATATTTTGCTTTACAAACATCCCTTTTATACTTTAGCTTGCGTTGAAGTGCTTAAATACCGCGAATGTAATTGTATTTAACTTTGCGAAATACAAAATAAATTCGCATACGCTCCTAAGCCTTGCCCTCTTAATCATGTAGCGACCTCAATATGAAAATCTGTATTTTTAGCTACACTACTCATTTGACACGCAAACAAAAATATGACATGATTTATATCGGAAACGTTTCCTATATTATTTTATTTTACTGGTTTGAGCATCTTCAGTCGCCGAAGTTTTGACTTGCTTCGTGATCTAGAACGCTACTTGTAGGTGAGTACAACAAACGACGGCAATAGCTGAACCTGCCCCGGCCATAGATGCACAATTCCAAATTATAGCCGTTAGGGAGATGACTTTGATGCAAGCATTACGTTGGCATGGTGTGAAAGATTTACGCGTAGAACAGATTGAAGAACCCAATGTACAAAAAGGAAAAGTAAAAATTAAAGTACAGTGGTGCGGCATTTGCGGTAGCGATCTGCACGAATATGCAGCAGGTCCGATCTTTATCCCGCAAGGTGGCAAGCATCCACTTACTCATGAAGAGGCCCCAGTTGTGATGGGTCATGAATTTTCAGGCGAGGTTACCGAAGTTGGCGAAGGTGTGACTCGTTTTAAAACAGGCGACCGCGTTGTGGTGGAGCCTATTTTTGCATGTGGTGAATGTACAGCCTGCAAACAGGGCAAATACAATCTGTGCGAAAAAATGGGTTTTCTCGGACTTGCTGGCGGTGGCGGCGGTTTCTCTGAATATGTAACGGCGGATGAGCATATGGTACACGCGATTCCAGATAGCGTATCGTTTGAACAGGGCGCACTTGTAGAACCATCAGCAGTTGCATTGTATGCGGTTCGTCAAAGCCAGTTCAAGGTAGGCGATCGTGCTGTCGTATTCGGCGCAGGCCCTATCGGTCTACTCGTGATTGAAGCACTCAAAGCTTCCGGCGCATCCGAGATCTATGCAGTAGAACTGTCCGAAGAACGTCGCAGCACTGCCGAATCCCTTGGTGCGATTGGTCTGAATCCAGCCGAAGTGGACGTAGTGAAGGAAATTCATCGTCTGACTGATGGTGGCGCAGACGTTGCTTATGAAGTAACGGGTGTACCGGTTGTACTAAAACAAGCAATCGAATCGACCAAGCTGAGCGGACAGATTATGATCGTGAGTATTTTTGAAAAAGAAGCTTCGATCCATCCGAATCAGATTGTCATGCAGGAACGTAATATTGCTGGCATCATTGGTTACCGTGATGTATTCCCAGCCGTTATCAGTCTGATGACTCAAGGCTACTTTGCTCCTGAGAAGCTTGTTACTAAGCGTATCGGCTTGAGCAGCATCGTCGAAGAAGGCTTTGAAGCACTGTTAAAAGAAAAAAACCAGGTGAAAATTCTCGTTTCTCCAACTAAGTAAGCAGTACATTCCATTGTCTTGACCGAATTAGAATTAAGATTTTCGATAGATGTAACCTAACCTTAGTATCGGTCATGGCGCCAGCCCATTTATAGTGATTGAATAGTGAATTAAGCTCGTTCAGCAGTGTATCGTATCCATCCACTAGATATATTTTATACTCTTATCGCATACAAAATGATAACCGGCATGTAAGGATACGTGCTCCAACTAACTTTTTCTTATGGCAAATCCACACAGCTGTATTCGTCTGCAAACAGTCGATACTTTCGCAGTCATCCGTCTACAATGACTGCGAATTGCTTGTGTGATTATGCATAGCTCCACCCATTTTTTCATCCTCAGCAAGATGATTCGGTATGATGCAGACAATTCGCATCATACGAAAAAGCCCACGATATCGCATCGTGGGCTTTTTCATGATCATTTTTTCATGGTCGTTTGCTCTAGAACGGTATGCTTGTGCATCTCTTTATTCCATCCCAGGAAGCCACTATTCTTCCTCTTCGTCAGACAACAAGCTTGAATCCTGCTCCTTCAGACAAAGCGCGAATTGCTCGAAGCTGTCCGCGATTTGGCGCACATTACCTTCCAACAATTCTTGCACCTGCTCTGGATATTCCGCTTCAGATTCCGCGTCCTCACGTACAATGGCTTCTTCGTGCTCCATCAGAAGTACCGCTGGTTGCGCTGGATGATAGCGATAATCAAGCAAATAATAATTACCACTGCTCACACTCCATGCAAATGGAATAATTCGCTTCGGATCTGGATTCATCTCATCCACCAACGTTTCATTATTGCTAATAAACCGTTCATCTAATCGAGAAAAGTAAATACTCCAATCGGTATGCCCGTCGGTTTCCACATATTGATATTCACGATGGTTCGCTTCATTCAGCTTGTTCAGATAGTCCAGTGGAAAACAAATTCCATAGTGCTTCTCAATCTGGTCGATATACTGCTCGGCAGAGATAGCTGATCCATTCGGATTCTGAGCCTGCTCTGTCGATAAGTGCACTGCTTGTGCTTCACTTCCTGCATTCGCTTCATTCGTAGCCGATTTCACACTCTCTTCAGCATCCTGAAGCTGCTCTAACACAAAGTCCCAAGCTTCTTGAACCGGTACAGGTGACTTGTAGCTCGCTGTGCCGCTACCTTCCTTTGTCCATAGTGGCGGATAATACGAAAATACACGTTCTGCCCCAAGCTGACTGGACTCTTGCTGCCAGCCTTCCCAGCGAAACGTCTCATAAAACTGCTGCAAATCCCCATTAATTAGCCACTGAATAAAACCTGAATACGCAAGCTCGGTCGATTCCCATTCCAATGTATCCGGTGCAAAATAATAGATATGTCCTGTCTGTCCAAATTTACCGCCATCCAGTGCGAAAAATCCGCCTGCTGCATCATAGGCTACCGTCAGCATACCAGGAACTTCTGGCACAGACCGTTCTTCATCAAGGCCATTCCATGAGCCCAGGCTACCATAAATACCGGATGCACCTGAACCGAGTACTTTGATCCAGCCATGATCCACGAGAATACCACCCGTCTCATAGGCGATGGCGCCCAGATAGGAACGTGTGCTGACCTGTAGTTGTTCTAGTGTACGCTTACTGTGTTCCCGATCAACAGGCAAAATAATATACGTATGATTTCCACCAGTGAACAATTGCATTAATTCGTCCCATGCGTGATTTTCTTTGTCGATTAATTGCTCCGCAGATAGTAGCTCCATAAGTGTTGCTCCTTTGCTATCAATTTATAAATGGAATTGGACTTGCTTGCTATATCCATTAGAATATGACTGAATTCACGGCTGTTCGTGCTCCCTGTAATAACGTGGCATACAGCTCACTTGTACAGCGATCATATTCAGTACCCTTTCCATAATCATGCGCTGAAGCGGGTGGTACATCGTTCCATGAACCCATTCCGCCAAATACCCAGCTTTTATAGATCGCATTGAGCAAGCGCCATGAATCATCGGTATATACCGGTGGCAATTCAAAAGCGAATTTGCGAGAGGGCTTGCGATCATCTAGCATGTCCATCGCCGGATCGAAAAAATTTTGCTTCCAAAATCCTTCGCTAATCTCCTCGGCAAGCTGACCAATCTGCCATAATGCTTTGCCTAATCGTGCAAACATATCACTCATAGATATAAATTGATGTCCTGCTTGCATCGCATCGGTATATTCTGTAGCGGTATAAATTACGCGCCAGCGAGATTGGGAGCGCTGACGCTCGATTTTCCATTCTGGATGCCAGAGCAGATTATGACCGGAACCCATCGTAGCAATAGCACTTCGTGCCCCGCCGCCTGCGAACCCGCTTGTCTGCCACTCGGAGCCTTCCATCGCAGCGCTAACCATCATTAGACGCTGATCACCTTGCAGTCGCCGCTGCTCAATCCAATCACGCCAGTTATAATGAGGCTGACCTTCTCCCTCAGTGAAAGTGACTTCCAGTGTACTCGTCTGCTCTAGCTCCTTGCTAGATGGCTCGGTTCCACTGATTAGGTAGCCGTTACCAAGAGCAGTTATCAGCAGCATTTGATGAAATTCACCATTCATTTGCCTATCCCCCATCTACCAAAATACGCCCTTGCTGCTTCTGCCTGATAGCCATCCTGTCCTTGCCAGATCGCCATGGATACAAGGTCATTACTGCTCCCGCGCCCTATTCGTGGTAGTTCAGTCGTTGCCAGCACGCCGGCAAACCCAAGAATCTCCATCACACAATCTCGTTCATTTTTATTTGAGGGGAATAGATCCTTCCAACGCTGTTGAAGCCTGTTCGCACTATCAGACGGTGCACACCGGGTCACCTCCAGCAGCATTTGTTGTACTATATTCACGTCATCCCCGGTTGCTGGTGCAGGAGCTTCACGGCTGAACAGCTCCAGATCAAACCAGCAATATAACAGCCAGTGCAGCCGTACACCGCCCCATTTTACACGTTCAAATTGAAGTACATTCAGATCCTGTGACGTATACTGCTGATTCGACGTTAACGGTATATTCGTGAGCAGATGCTTACTTATCGGCAGTGACCAATGCTCTGCTCCGTCTATATCTGCTAGTAGCTTACGCGTTAGCACCCAACTTGATAATGCACTGCGCAGATACAGCTTCCGTGTAGATAGACTATGTAAAAATGCTTCACTCACTTGCTCGATTGTCAATCCTTTATGCAGGATACGCAGCTTATCTACTAATTCATCATATGTAATCGTAATCGGATCAAACATCACACCCTGGCTACGAGCGTATTCAAAGTCTGGCCCGCATAGCACCACTTGATTCGATGGCTTCCAGCCTCCAGTATGCCAAAATGTTTTCAATAGAATTTGACGTGCCTTCTTGTCCATAATCAACCTCCTGACAGTTATGCCTATCATACTATAATCACAAAAAGTTCGGTCATTTCAGAAATTCAGCTAGACGTTCGCCGGCCTGAAGCGGTTTTCGATCGTAATAAAAGACCGTATCCAGGTTGTAGGATAGTTGCCGTGCAACGACATAATAACATTGCTTCTCCCACAATGATTCTAGACAAAATACACGTGCTTCTCGTTCATGTCCATACATCACTTCATGTAGCTTCGCTTGTTCCTCTGCCGATGCCAGGCGCAGTCGCTCTCCACGAAAAGCTTGCACGGGTAGCATCAGGAATCTCACATCATGGAAAGTCAGCTCTACATTGTGATAATAGCTATAATCGCGACTACCTGCCACTACAAGCTTTCCCTGCTCTGTATGATGTAGTACATAGAAGTCCTCGATTCCTTCGTCGCTGAGCCAGCTACTAATGCTTTGAGCTATGTGCAGACTGTGCTGCTCCATTTGTCTTCTAATCTGTCCAGACATCTGATGTAATTGTTGCTGGATTGCCACTACAGATGCATGGCTAGTCGCCTCGCTTATCTGGCGCATGGGCTCAAGTATTTGAGTTAGCCATTCCTTGAGCAGCTGGGTCAGCGCAAAATCCTGCTGTAGCTGCTGCGATAGGATATCCGCATGAGGATGACTCCCATTCTGCTCTTCATCTTTCCCTTGTTCATTACCACCAATTGCCGACTTTGTATCTTTCTCAATCTCTGTCTCTGCTAGCGTCTGCTCTAGTTCGGAATATAGCGCCTCCATGCGTGGTAATGCCCCTTCACATGACGTGCTTGCCATTTTATTCATGTCCATAAAATCAAGCAAAACTTCGATTCTCATCCAAAGATCAACCATACGATCCTTCCTTTCAAAATAACGCTTTCTTTATTTTACGCAAGAATTGACGCCTGTTTAATGTATCGTTAACAATGACGTACTATGCTGGATAGGATATCTTCTCATACGAGCAGATATAGCTATTATTTCATACAACTCATAGTAATTAAAGGATGGTTAGTCTTATGGGAATTCATACCTACTTCCGTTCACTGGACGATCTGGAACGGATCATTCGTTGCCCGGGCAAATTCAAATTTGAAGAGCATAGCGTCTCTGCTCATTCCTGGAAGGTTGTTCAATACGCCAAAACACTCGCTGACATCGAAGAAACGCACGGCGTTACGATCGACTGGAAAAAATTATATGAGATCACGAGCAGCCATGACTATGGCGAAATTTTTATCGGTGATATCAAAACGCCAGTTAAGCATTCTTCATTAGAACTACGCTCCCTGCTGCAAAAGGTCGAGGAGGGCATGATTGAGCATTTTATCGAGGAAAATATTCCGGAAGAGTTCAAACAGATTTTCCGTCATCAGCTTCATGAAGGCAAGGACGATTCTACCGAGGGACTCATTCTTGAAGTCGCGGATAAAATGGACCAGGTGTATGAAGCCTTTTCCGAGCTACAACGCGGAAATACTGAAAAAGAATTTATAGCCATGTATCGCAACGCACTGGTCAAAATCAAAAACATCCGGTTGCATTGCGTGGATTACTTTCTGGATCATATTTTGCCGGATATGGTTCATGAAGGAACCTTCTCAACTATTGATATTAAACGCATTACTGAGGAAGCACTTGCACAGTAAAAAGAGCATTCGGTCATGAGAATCGCTATCGTCACCGAAACGTTCCTTCCTCTACTGACGTTACCCGCTTAACCGCCGTCCTTCGCCGGCTTTGCGAGCAAAAGTAGATGTCCTGATCATCGCTCCCGAAGCAGCTTGCGTGACTTTGAAGGTGCTGTGATGGTTGCTATTCCAGCGCACCGCTTCCCCTTTTATCGCTCCAAAAACTCACTCTTCCTCTCCCCATATCACCAGAATTCTGCGGCATTTCAAGCCCGATCTGGTACATGTGATCAACCCGGCTGTACTTGGTGCTGCCGGTATTTGGTTTGGGAAAAATGGCCGCTGGTCGCCTCATATTATACGCATATTCCGCATTATGCCGATCATGATCCGATCAGCTGGATGGAGTCGTGATGTAGGAAATTTGATCTCTATTGGATGTGGTTACTCTTTCGCAATTGTGCATAATTACAAGCGATATACGAATAATAATGTATATTTACTAGGTAACACTTCAATTATTTCACTGTAATGTCGATAGTAAGTTACATATATACTAATTTTAATGACATCATGACCGTTTCACTTATCTACGGATTGGAGGTTTTTATATGTCACATAATCGAAGAAAATCGCCTTTTCGATACGTTTTAAAACAGCCGGTATCTTTTGAGCTACTCATTTTACGAATTAACGGCCAAGCGATCTCATCCAAGCCCGTCGACGCGCTGCTACTCGATCTGAGTCGTTCCGGATGTAGAATCTCTCTGCCTCTGGAAATCTCAGCTAAGGACCACGATGTACTGGTTAGTATGGATATGCTACTCGATGATAATCCGCTTCGTATGGAAGGTAAGCTTCAATGGTACCGCGAAGAAGCAGGTCGCTATCATTATGGTGTTCAGCTTAATGTCGCTTCATTCAGTCGTGACCATCTGCTACGCGAACTTCGTTTATTAGCAAGCAAGGATCTTATTGTGATTACCTGAATCGGATTTGGTATTGTTGTACGATGTAGCTCAGTAAGGAAAATGAAGTCGTATGCTTGAGCTCGACCTGTCCTTTTCCGAATGCTGAAGATAGATATAGAGCTGTTGATTTAGAAATTTAGAGATTTGGACATTTGGAAATATAGAGATGAGATTTATAACGTACGGCTCCCACCATAATCCGTTTATGCAGATTGTAGAGTCATAGATATTCAAGTGCATTTGGTATCCTCTTGCCTTCCCTCGCTTTGGTGCAGTGATCCCCTATGATTGTGCTAGGCTTTCAATGATCTTGTCCGCTCCCACTATATTTCCTTCTATATATTCTTATAACAAGGAATATTACATATTATATTTGAAAAGTATGATGCTTTTTATAGCTATTGGATCTGCATAGATATTCATGGATTCGTTCATTTATTTGTATTTTAAACATAAGACTCTCATAATATAAATATAGTTATGATGCAGTAAGTTAGATTTCTTTTAGAGCGTGAGCACTGCCATACCGACTTGGCAGCTTGGAGCTTAAACGTAACTTATACCTGCAGACAGCTATCATCTTATAATCGGATAGGAGATGTACATATGAATACGGAGTCTAAAAAAGTTGCTGTTATTACAGGTGGAGCGAGTGGTCTTGGACTAGCAACGGCGCTCAAATTGGCAGAAGCTAACGTTAACATCACCGTGGTGGATATTTCAGAAGCCGCTGGTAAAGAAGCGGTAACCCAGCTTGAAGCAAAAGGCGTTCAAGCATTATTCGTGCAAGCGGATGTAAGTAAATCTGAAGATGTGAAACGCTATGTGGATCAGACGGTAGCTACCTTCGGCCGTATTGATATGTTTTTCAATAATGCGGGTATTTCTGGACCAGGCACCAAGTTTGCAGATAATACGATTGAACAGATCGAGCAAGTGATTGGTATTAATCTGCTAGGTGGTCTATATGGTATTAAATATGTACTTGAAGTGATGCTGCAACATGGTGGTGGCGCCATTGTAAACACATCCTCGACAGCAGGTCTGGTTGGACAAGCTACGGTCGGCTCTTACTCTGCAACCAAGCATGGATTGATTGGGATCACTAAAACGATTGCGGTCGAATACGCAGCGCAAGGTATTCGTATCAATGCTATCGCTCCAGGTACTACCGAGACACCGATGGTCAAAGAATATCGTGAAAACAACCCGGAAACATTCCAAGCCGTTGAAGCTTCAATCCCCCAACGCCGTCTCGGTCAGCCAGAAGAAATCGCAGACCTGGTTGCATTTCTGTTGAGCGAGCGTGCAAGTTACATCAATGGTGTGGTTGTTCCGATTGATGGTGGGTTTACTGCACAGTAAGAATAAAGTTTTTAGATGATTACGTATATCCAGTAACTGACTTAGCACATATTAAATGTTACTTATAAAATCGAAATATAAAATATACATCGCTAAAAAGCAGCCTAAGAGTCAATCTGAACTCCGGCTGCTTTTTGTTATATCCCATTTTTGATCAGTCGCTCTACAGGTTGCAATCCCTGTGTCTTTTTCAAAATCATACGATGTTCGAAATTTTGCATCGAATCCGAACAATCAATTTGTTCAAAGTTTAAACGATTCAATATTTCCTTTTCAATTTTCACCGATAGCAAAGTTACTTCTTTTACATGACCCGTCGCTGCATCAATCCGCTCATCGACGGCATTAATGTATACCTGTTTTAATGGTAAGATTGCAAACATATCTCTCGCAATACGAAGAGCACAACTACATATATAATCCTGCTCCAAATCATAATAAGCGCTCTTACTCATTGATTTAACAGATAATTTCCCTGTACTGGTTAGAGTTTTCTGTTCTTTAGGCACAACACGTTCTCCATGTACTTGAAAATCAATTTCCATAGTATCCTTGTTGATTGCAAAAAACTCAAACCCACTACCAAATTCACTTAAGTCATCCAGAGGCGCCATTTCTTCAATAACCATAAAAAAAGAATCTTCGTCCCCGGACACTATTCTTTTCGCAAGCTGATTAATTTTCTCCCACTCTGCATAATCTTCCTGATCCTGAAGACGAGCTGCTTGTACTTGATCTACAAGCTTTGCTCTTTGTTTTTCTTCTGTTTTAAAAATTTTATTAAACATATTCGGTTTATACTGTTCAAGTGATAACTGAGCCTGTGATTGTTTAGGTCCCTCAGTATCTTTTATAAAAGGAGCTACTGAAATTGCGATGTCATTCCAATGAATGATCTCATCGCATTCTTTATGTATTGATTTAATAACTTCTATTTGATTTTCGTACAATGCCACTTCATAGCGTGCTTGCTGCAATTGCTCAACTCGTTGCTGCTCTTTCTGTCGGCGCAACTGTTCTCTTGCTTGATACGCACGACTATTATAATTTCGTTTAGAAGATGAAAATGCTACACCACCTATTGTTGCTCTTGCACCTGTTCTTGAATTAATACTGTAACGCAATCCTTTGCCACCGAAGCTAAGTCCTGCACTTTTACTACCTACATTAAGTCGAATCCCCGGAGCAATTTTAAAACTTTTACGAAATCGCGCAGCCATACTGTAACCCCATTTCTTTATTTTATAATATATATTATATGGAATTAAAGTATAAAATAACCACACTTTTCTCGTATTGTGTAGATTTAATCTACTTCACATACTGTGACATAACAAAAGGCTATTATTTCTCTACATTCAACAGAGAAACAAAAGCCTCATAAAATAACTTAATCATTCTGGGTATGGAATTTTTACTTTACTCTCACCTGCTGCTTCTCACGCTCATGATCCTGAAAAGCGCGAATAAAACGAGCAGGGTCTTGCCGTATCGTATACGAGAATACGCCTTTGCTTGTGTGAAGGTAGAACAACCCTTCGCCAGCACCCAGTCTACGATACGACATGTCGAACACATCGGTCAAAGGAAATTCACGACGATGGGTCACAAGTCGATCGGTGTATAGCATCATCTCACGTTCATCTGTCAAATAATTTTGTCCAGTGCTATCAATCTCACGTTCGATTTTGTAATACGGCTGTACAGCAATCGGCTTCACACACATCCCCGCCCTTTTCAAGAAATCATCTTTCGTCTCCAAAGCTTATAATGGACCATGACATCAGCATCGAATCGCTGCTTGGAATACTATTATTATCGACAACAATGCATGATTTATAATGTCTAATTACCCAACTATAAGCTAAAAATTTCAGATTTCTTTATTCTTTATTATAAAATAACAGATAGATGCGTGTAGCTACACGCATCTATCTGTTACCTTGATAATGAGTTTTATATACAATTTATTCTGGAATAGATTTTCGTTCAGTTTAATTACTTATGTCGTCTCTCTAGCAATCAGCTCATACTCCAACTTCTTCGGCTCGATATGTTCATGCCCCAATACTTCCCATAACCGATAAAATGCATGTACTGCCTGATCGCCGATCGGATTGCGAATCGTCGTTATACCGAGCGTGCGCGCTAGTTCACTATCGTCAAATCCTACAATCGCCAGCTGCTCTGGCACACGAATTCCTTGTCTGCGTGCCTCTGACAGCATTCCCATCGCTACATAATCATTCGCACACATCACTGCCTGCGGCAGCTCATCTTCAGCCAGTAATTCATGGATCATACGTTCTCCATCAGCCACGGTAAATACAGAATAATGATACCCTGCCTTTGCTGTCGGCAATCCCTGATGATCCATAAATCGCTCATATGCCTCACGTCGACTGCGCGTGTTCAAACTATCTGCACGTCCGAACATATGAGCAATCCGTGTATATCCGCGTGCGACCAGATGCTCCAATGCAAGCGTGTATCCCATTCCTTGATCCATCGCGATAGATGGAATCTCGTCATTTCCCATACGCTGCCACGATACAATAGGGCCGTACTGGCAATACGTTTTGAGCATTTTCGGATCATTAACGCATGTAATAATAACTAGACCATCTACTCGCTTACTACGCAGATCTTCAAAAGCACGCATTTCACTTGCTTTATCTTCGCGTGTCGTATAAATGATCGTCTGAAATCCATAATCCATCGCGATATCAATAAATCGTTCCAGAAAAGACAGCACAATCTCGCTCGTACTCGCCATGACCATACCGATTTGATGCGTTTGTCCGGTTGATAAGGATACCGCGTTCCGATTCGGCACATAATTAAGCTCGTTCATGATCGCGGTAATCTTCTCTCTGGCTTCCGCACTCACATGGGGTGAATGATTGATTACGCGTGAAACGGTCGCTCTGGAATAACCCGATAATTTTATAATTTGGTCAAACTTGGACATCGCTCAATCCCCTTTTCCACTGCTTCCATCCAGATCAATCTATTTTATCGAAAAATGATACTTGACATGTAACCCGTTACAACGATTACGCTTTTTATGTAGTGCTACTATAGTGTAGCATAAAAAAAAGACAGAAATGGAGTGCTGAACATGAGTAACTCTCAATCTACAAATCCTAAATTCCCGGATGGTTTTCTGTGGGGTGGCGCAATTGCAGCTAACCAGGCAGAAGGTGCATTCGATCAATATGGTAAAGGTTGGTCCACGCAAGACGTTGCACCAAAAGGTGTTATGGGACCAATTACAGAAGTACCGACTGAAGATAATATGAAGCTTGTGGGTATCGACTTCTATCATCGCTATAAAGAAGATGTAAAATTGTTTGCTGAAATGGGCTTCAAAGTATTCCGCACGTCAATCGCCTGGTCACGCATCTTCCCGAAAGGCGATGAAACCGAGCCGAATGAAGAAGGTCTGCAATTTTATGATGATCTGTTCGACGAATGTCTAAAATACGGTATTCAACCACTCGTTACATTATCTCATTATGAAACACCACTTCATCTGTCCAAAGAATATGATGGCTGGGTGAATCGTAAGCTGATCGGCTTCTATGAACGTTATGCGGAGACGGTATTCCGTCGCTACAAGGATAAAGTGAAATACTGGCTCACGTTTAACGAGATCAATTCCATTTTGGAAGCGCCGTTCATGAGTGGTGGTATCTACACACCGAAGGATCAACTGAGCAAACAAGATCTGTATCAAGCGATTCACCACGAGCTTGTTGCAAGTGCATCCGCTGTGAAGCTGTGCCATGAGATCATTCCAGATGCTCAGATCGGCTGTATGATTCTCAGCATGCCAACGTATCCACTCACTCCGAATCCGGATGATGTGATTGCAGCGATGCAAGCCGAGCATAAAAACTACTTCTTCGGTGATGTGCATGTACGTGGACGTTATCCAGGTTATATGAAACGTTATTTCCGTGAGCACGGCATCGAGATCAAAATGGAAGCCGGCGACGAAGAAACATTGCTGCATACGGTTGACTTCATCTCGTTCAGTTACTATGTGAGTATCTGCGAAACAGCAGATCCATCGAAAAAAGAAGAGGGTCAAGGTAATCTGTTCAGCGGTGTACCTAATCCTTATCTGCAAGCAAGTGAATGGGGCTGGCAGATTGATCCACAGGGACTGCGTTATGTACTAAATATGTTCTATGATCGTTACCAGAAGCCACTCTTCATCGTTGAAAATGGACTGGGCGCTGTTGACGAACTGGTGACCGGTGCAGACGGCGAGAAGACGGTCGAAGATGACTACCGTATCCAGTACTTGAACGATCACCTTGTACAGGTTGCTGAAGCTGTGGAAGATGGCGTTGAAGTCATGGGCTTCACCTCATGGGGCTGTATCGACGTCGTTAGTGCTTCTTCCGCTCAATTGAAAAAGCGTTATGGTTACATCTATGTCGACCGTAATGATGATGGAACAGGTACACTAGAGCGTTATCGCAAAAAATCTTTCCACTGGTACAAAGATGTGATTAGCACGAATGGACGTAGCTTGAAGCGTCCATAATTCATGTAAAATGAGTCTATATATGTAAACTTAATGTATAACTCCAAATAATAGATCCATACACCAAAAGCCTTTCGTCCATCTTGATCATGGAACGAAAGGCTTTTTCGTTAAGACGATATGTATTCGCATAAGTTAGGAAGTACCTATTGTCATACATATATTAGATCAAGAAGATGATCGTCATAGGTTCACTCACTATATACTTCATGCCATATCGAGATTATCAGGTTGTAGCATAACTTTACTATTCAAAAATCTCTATCTATATAAATAGATAAAGTTTGGATTCATTAGTTCGTAAAAATATGCTGTCCTAGCGTAATGACTGCTGGACGACGCATACTCCACTGGGATGTAGCGATGCGTGGATTGTAATAATACAGCGAGCCGTTTGTTGGATCTACACCACGAAGTGCTTGTCTGGCTGCATCGTATGCCGTTTGATTCGGCTTCAGATAATATTGTCCGTCTGCTACAGCTGTGAATTGTCCCGGCTGCATTACTACGCCCCAGATCGTGCTCGGAAATTCACCGGATTGCACACGATTCAGTACGACCGCTCCTACAGCTACCTGTCCTTCAAATGATTCTCCGCGCGCCTCACCATAAATGATATGAGCGAGAATATTAACCGACTCCTGATCGGCAGTATAGCTTCCACGGGAGCCAGAGTTGGCAGAAGCACTTGCAGTTACAATACCACTGCTTTTCGTGCCTAGCTTGGACAATGTTGCAGGTCCAGCCACTCCATCTACACTCAGTCCGTGATCACGCTGGAATTGCTTCACGGCGTTGGATGTAATACTGCCATAATAGCCAGTGGTATTCGCATAGAAATAACCTTTGTTAGCTAATTGGCGCTGTAATTGTACGACATCTGGACTGCGCGTACCCTGGGTTAATAGTGCGGCATCAGCCGGTGCTGCCAAAAAAGTCATGCCTACTGCACAGGCACAGGATGCTATAAAAGCGGGTAGTTTTCTCATCGTTCGGTGTAACCTCCATATTCAGTAATTAAGTATGCGGATCGTCTGTGTTCAAGGTGTGAAGATATGGAATTCGCCGTTAGCGGAACTTTCCTGCCACGATACAAGTCATAATGTATGAGCCGACCTGACCCATGTTTTGGAAATGAATTATGACAAATTAGTAATCAAAACCAATCTCTATTTCGTACGCACGATTCCTTTTCTGGTAGCAGTATAGCATAGCCATGCCAGCGTATCTCCCTGCCACAGACCTAACAATTGTTGCTGTATCTAGCATTTTTTAGCTATATCCGCGTTTTGACAATTTAAACTGGGGCTGTAGATACAAATTTCAAGGACGTTTGACTGTCCCGTTACCCACATATTAGTTTCAATTTTGTCATTATATTAGAGCAGTATAGCAGATTTTTTTCCAAATGCAAAATTGCAGCTTACTACCTAACTTCCAAATAAGTATTAACACCAAATGAGACACTTGATTCTATTTTTCGTAAAAATAATCAAAAACCGACGAAATGCCTTTGTTATGCTCAACGTAGCAAATGTGACCTGTAGGCTACTACTCGCTATCATACACAAAAGAACAATGGATGATCTGAGCAACATAAGGAGGTGTAAGCGGATGAAGCATACTCACTATATTCAAGATAGTATTCAATATATCGAAGCACATTTGCATGAATCATTAACGTTAGAGAAGATTGCGAATCAAGTCGGCTTTGCGCCTACTTATTTTCATCAATTGTTCAAGCGTGAGATTGGGACAGGTATAGCCGAATATATTCGTCAGCGAAGATTATGCCAGGCGGCACTTATGCTTATGTATACAGGGCAAGGCATTCTTGATATCGCTTTGCAATGTGGATTTGAAAGTCAGGAAGCTTTTACCCGTGCCTTCAAAAAGGAATATTCACTGCCACCTGGACGCTATCGTAAGCTATTTGATGCAGATCAGATTACAACCCACCCTAAAGGAGAATACACGATGACGACTAACACTACCTCTTCTCTGGTATCGGAGTCCCCTATTCAAGGCTGGTTTTTAAGTGGAACTCATATGCCGTACTATGCGATTCAACTGGATTATCAACATATTCATCAAGGACAACGCTCAGCATATCTCTACTCGGTGAATGATGAGGCTCTTCCTCCCATTCCGTCACACGAGCAAGCATTTGGTACACTGATGCAGCAATTTCAAGCAAGTGCTTATCGTGGAAAACGGGTACGCTTTTCCGGCTTTATCCGAACGAGTCAGCTGGAATTAAGCTGCGGTCTATGGATGAGAGTCGATGATCGGTATGATAATATGCTGCAATTTGACAATATGAGCAACCGCCCGATTACAGGTGATCGCGACTGGAATCATTATGCAATTGTGCTGGATATTCCACCAGAAAGCACAGTCATCGCCTTTGGCATCATGCTGATTGGCCAAGGTCATGTATGGGCAGATAGCCTCAAATTTGAAGAGGTGGGACTGGATGTACCTGTCACTCATATGGACGCTGAAGCTGACCTGCCGCAAAAACCGCAAAATCTGAACTTTGAGCAATGAGACTAGAATGCTTAATTTATCACAAGCAGTGCCGTTTGATTCATGGCGAAATCGAATAATCGGGATCATTTCATATCTATAGCCCAACGGAGTCAATTCGCCGCAGTAACTTGCGCTGTCACCGATTGAATCGTTCGCGTAATCTGTTGCTCCCAGCTATATACTTTTTGACGAGATGTCTGCACCTGACTCAACTGTTTGTAAACGACGGTCAGATGGGCAAATGCGGTCACCGGATTGCCTTGCCGAACAGCGGCATGGTAGCTCTTCCGTGAAGCTGTACGAATCTTCCATGCTGATGTGATCGCTTTGTTTTCAGCGGTAATTTGCTTTTTCAACGTTTGGACAGGCTGAAGTAGGCTTCGTAGTTGCTGTTTGCGATGAGTCGATGTTTTTCGCGCAGTTGCTAGCTCTGCACGTTTATTTTTAAGTTCAATACGTGCCGCATCCACCTGCGATTGGATTGCATTTCGTTCAAGAAGAAGTGACTGTACGCTGCGGTTATCCTTTTTCTTGCGTGCGGCAGCAATTTTACTACTCAGATCGGTGTAACGCTTGAACAGAGGGGCAACTTTATTTTCTAATTGCTGGAGTGCACTCTTCATCGTAGCTAAACGATTCATGTCTAAATTACGAATACGCTCCTGCACACTTTTGAGCTGAGCATTATTTTGCTGACGAAGTGCACGGATCTGTACATTTTGCAGCTCTAATACACGCTCTAACGCCGTAATCGTATCGTATAGCGTATCAATGCCTGCCATGGTCGAACTCTGATCGGCAGCCTGAACAGAAGTGAATGGTACACAGCTCAGTAGCAACAGCGCGCACAGACTGGCTAATATTAGCTTATGTACATGGAAATAGCTGAAACGCCGAACATCCCTCTTTTCTATGGATAATTCTACATTTGCCTTATAACTGTGATTAATCTTCATTATGATGATTCTCCTCTCATGATTCGGATCTACAATTCTGTAAATAAGCAGATGCTAAAACAACAAAAAGCACCTCGCAGAACTGGCTCAGGGCCATATCTACGAGGTGCTTCGCTCGCTTACCGTTGAATTTGATACTACTATACGATAGCCAGCAGATATTGTCAACGAAAATAAGATCATACGTTCGTGCACCTGCACTAACATTTATACATCCTTCATGTCAGCTATTCATGGGACATGTTACAATGGGCAAATCGGTCTTGGTCGCAGTTTATCATCCTACTGCTGAACCTGGCCTATTATTGTACGTGTAAGGGAGACGCTATTCGCTATGAAGCTTGTATCATGGAATGTGAACGGTCTTAGAGCCGCTGTCAAAAAAGGATTTAACGATTATTTTACTGCGATAGACGCAGATATTTTCTGCTTACAGGAAACCAAATTGCAAGCTGGACAGATCCAGCTAGATCATGGCGATGCCTACTTGCCCTTTTGGAATTATGCTGTGAAAAAAGGCTACTCTGGCACTGCTGTCTTCACCCGCATCGCTCCCCTATCGGTACGTTACGGGATGGAGGAGGATTTTGAGGAAGAAGGACGAATGCTGACGCTAGAGTTTCAGCATTTTTATCTGGTGAATGTGTATACACCTAATGCTCGGCGCGATCTGTTACGCCTGCCGTATCGCCTTGCCTGGGAAGATCGGTTCCGTCAATATGTGTTGGAACTCGATCAGCGCAAGCCTGTGATTATTTGCGGTGATCTGAATGTTGCCCATCAAGAGATTGATCTGAAGAATGCACGCTCCAATATCGGGAACTCCGGTTTTACTGACCAAGAACGTGGCAAAATGTCCTTGCTACTGGAATCGGGATTTGTGGACACCTTCCGCTACTTTTACCCGGATCGTGCAGATATGTATAGCTGGTGGTCGTATATGGCGAAGGTACGTGAGCGTAATATCGGCTGGCGTATTGATTACTTCCTCACTTCTAAGCGACTAACACCATGTCTGCTGGATGCGAGTATTGATGTGAATATTCTGGGAAGCGATCATTGTCCGGTTATATTAGAGCTAGACGAAAGTAAGCTTACAGCTTGTCAGTAATAAGCCAATAATCCAACGAAAATCATCTGAAATCATTGACAAAGCTCTCAGTTGAAACTATGATGGTTACATGTAATATAAAAAGTTACAAGTTGACATATTATACATCAATCATCATTGAGCATATCCTCCATTCAAGGGATACTGCTTCAAAGGAGAACTATGACTACCGATACTGAACTTATTTATGTATGGGATGCTTATTGTGGATGGTGCTATGGGTTTTCCGATATCGTACATCGTCTGCATGAGAATCATCCCGAATTACCATTAACTATTTTAAGTGGTGGCTTATTTGTAGGAATTCGAAGTGTAGCTATGAGCTCCTTCCCTCATATTCCGGCAGCGAATGAACGCATTAGTCAACTTACTGGTGTCAAATTTGGCTCTGGTTATGAACAACTTGTAGTAGATGGACGTTTTGTAATGGATTCTGAGCAGGCAGCTATCGGATTTGATACGCTGCGGTCACTTGCACCTCAGCGTGCTCTAGACTTGGCAGCTGCGATGCAGAAAGCATTTTACGATGATGGTATGAGCTTGAGTGATCCGGAGACTTATCGTATGATTGCCGAAGCGAATCAATTGGATGTGGATGCTGTGATGGAACGCTGGAATGATCCTGCTTCTGTGCAGGCTGTGCGTCATGAATTCACCCATACTCGTGAGCTTGGGGTGGATAGCTACCCTACACTGCTGCTTCGTCAAAATGATGAATGGGTCCGCCTTCCTATGACGACTGATATGAAGCAGCTGGAAGCAGAACTAGCACGTGTGTCTGTACAGCAAGGTAAGGAAGCGCAGTTCTGTTCAGTGGATGACTCAAACCATTGCTAAATACAGCTTTTCTCAGGCTCTGATCGCAATTGTATGCGGTCAGAGCTTTTTCATGCAAAATGGCATTAGATCATGTGGATTTATTACGTTTAAATCAATAAGTATCCCCTTCAATTCAATCTAATATAAAAAATAATATTTCATTCTGTGTCAGAAAATCCGATAATCAGTTAAGATGGTAGTACTTGATTGATTTAAAGCATTACTATTGTAGCTGAATTAAGGAGGATTTTAGTTTGAAGGCAACCCCGGAAGCATCATTACAGAAACGACTCTTACCTCGCCACATTACCTTTATGGCGATGGGTGGAGTTATCGGAACAGGCATATTTAAAGGCAGTTCCGACACGATTGGTCTCGCAGGACCCGGCGTTATTTTCACGTATATCTTTGCCGGCTTACTGTTACTAGTCGTAATGGGCGCGATTGCCGAAATGGCAACCGTATACCCGAACCGCAATATGAAAGATTTTATCGCACTTGCCTTTGGTCAGCGACTCTCGTTTATCGTGGGATGGCTGTACTGCTTTATGTGGCTGGCGGTATGTGTTATTGAAGTCATTGCTGCGGGAAGCTTTTTGCAGTTCTGGTTTGCAGATACACCACTCTGGGTGCTCAGTCTGGCGAGCGCTATCTTCGTTCTGCTCGTCAATCTGATGAGTGTCGGACGACTCGGTGAGCTGGAATTCTGGCTTGCTGGCATCAAAATTGCGATGATTATTGTATTTATTATCCTCGGTGCATGTCTGCTATTCGGCCTGATTCCGAGTAATGATACACCGTATTTGAGCAACTTCACGGCACATGGCGGATTTTTGCCAAATGGCTGGATGGCGATCGTCTCGGCACTGCTTGTCGTTATGTTTTCCTATGGTGGCTCTGAGCTGATTGGTCTGACACTAAACGAGACACCCGATGCAGCTAAAGTATTACCACGTATCGTGAAAAGCTTTATTTTGCGCATTATCCTGTTCTATACGCTACCCATTCTGATCATCTGCGGTCTGATTCCATGGAATCAACTGAGTGGTCAGGAAAGTCCATTTGTACAGGTATTGACGGCTACAGGTCTTCAAGGTGCAGCGCATATTATGAACTTTATTCTCGTGACAGCGGTGCTATCTGCGGCGAACTCTGGCATCTATGGTGCGACGCGGATGCTACATTCGATGGCAATCAACAATGAGGCGCCAACGTTGCTCGCTCGTACAACAAAGCGCGGTGTACCTATTAATAGCCTGATTCTATGTGCGGTTGTGCTGCTCATTGGAGCATGGCTAGCCTATATCGCACAGGATCAAGTATTCAGCATCCTGATCGCCGTACCGGGCTTTGTTGTCTTGCTCGTCTGGATCAGCATTTGTCTGTCCCAGCTCAAGCTACGCCGGAATTACCCTGTACAGCCACAATTCCGTATCTGGGGATATCCATACATCTCAGGCTTAACGGCGCTTACGTTAGCCGTTATCGCTGTATTATTCCTGTTTGATGCGAATAATCGAATCAGTATTGGAGCATGTGTGATTTTCTTAATCGTGCTGCTAGTCTGGTCGCTATTTAAATTCCGCAAGCAAGCAGCTTAATTAAAGCTTTTATCAAAATAGTCTGTCTGATTCTCAAACGAACACTTGGGATCAGACAGGCTATTTTTGCTACAGGGACATTTATTGTACAATGAGAAGCAGTTCAGCAAAGGTGGTGTGATCCCTTTATGTTATACATAATCAAATTTCTCTATAGCTTCCTATTACCACCGGGGTTATTTGTGCTACTGTTTCTCGCGCTTGTAATCTGGCTCGGGATCAAACGGCAGCCTCGGCAGGCGCTACTGCTACTCTTTGTTAATCTATTGCTCTATGCCAGCATGACGCCGCTTGTATCAGATGCGATGATCGGTAGCCTGGAACGTCGATATTCGCCTTCAGCACAGCTACAAGGTGATGTGATCGTAGTTCTGGGCGGCGGCGCGACCAGCGGTACACCCGATATAGATGGAGAAGGTAATCTGTCTGGCGCAGCTGGTAATCGGTTAATTACAGCAGTAAGACTATATCGGCAAACCGAACTGCCGATCATTTTCTCCGGTGGACAGGTCTTCGCTGATAGCGGCAATGAAGCGAATATTGCGAAGCGTGAGCTGATCGGTATGGGTGTTCCAGCGCAGGATGTATATGCGGAGAATCAGTCGCTAAATACGGCTCAGAACGCCGACAATACATCCGTTCTAATGAAGCAGCATGGTTGGAATAAGCCGATTCTGATCACGTCTGCCTTTCATATGCCCCGCTCGGTGATGGAATTCCATCGTGCTGGACTGAATGTAGCGCCTTATCCAACCGATTATTGGACCAGTCAGCCCATTTCCCTCTATGCGGGCAAATTCTCGCCCTCCGGTAGCGCGATAAGCTCGGTCGGTACAGCTTGCAAAGAATATCTCGGCATGTTCGTGATCTGGATCAAGTCTGTATTTTAAAGAAAATTGTGTAGAGATCCGTGCTACACGATACGTCTGATACGAAGAACAGCCCAATCTCTATACATCATGAACTTCACCACCTGTGTATACAACAAAGTAAACGAACTAAAAAACGCCCTCTATAGCAACCTATCCCCATTCTGAATACACAGAATGGAACGATAGATTAGCTATAACGGGGCGTTTTATGATTAGAAATATAATGCTAGATCATCTTAAGGCTTATTTAAATTCAGCAACCATGTCGATCGGCAGGCGCATCGAAGGATGACCTTCACTTGCAGCTTTACCCATGCTGAGCAACATAACAGGCACATAACGTTCTTTGTCCATGCCGAATACTTCAGCAATTTGGTCTTTTTCATAGCCACCGATTGCGTTTGTATCGTAGCCGTGTGCACGTGCAACGAGCATCATTTGCATCGCAACCAGACCACTGTCGATCAATGCGATATCTTTGCGTGCTTGTTCAGACAGGTTTTCATAGTAGCCCAGTGCAAATGGAAGTTGACGTTCTTTTACTTCTGCTGGCATATAGCCCAGTTCTACCGCTTTTTCGAAGATGTATTCAGCATTTTGCTCATGCTTCATGTCACCGAAAATAGCGATAACAGCTGCAGATGTTTCTACTTGGTGGCTATTGAATTTTGCCAGTGGAAGCAATTTTGCTTTGGCTTCTTCGCTTTCAATTACGAGGAAACGCCAAGGTTGAAAGTTGATTGAAGATGGAGCGCGTGTAGCTTCAGTCAGGATTTCGTTCATTTCCTCACGACTAATTTTTACAGTAGGGTCATAGCTCTTAATAGAACGGCGTTCCAGAGCGATTTTGTTAAAATCATTTGTTTTGTTTACAGTAGTTGTAGTTGTCATTATGATTTCTCTCCTCTATTTATATGTGTATGGTTATGCTTGCAGCTTCATGGTTCCGCCAATATTGGTGTTCATGCGCTGTAGCATGTTAAGCAACTGCTCCTGCTCCTTTTCATCAAAGCCGTCGAATAGACGCGAGACAAATTGCTCACGTTCTTCACGAAAAGCAATGATGCGTTCACGACCATGCTCGGTCAACTGAACGAGCGTCATACGATTATCATCCGGATTTGTCCGACGAATAACCACCTGCTCTGCTTCTAGTTGCTTCAAATGACGTGTGATGGCAGCATGATCAATACCGACGAGCTTTTGCAATGAGCTTTGGCTAATCTCTTCGGTATGGGATAGCTGACAGAGCAACTGCAAACGCGAGGCGCTAATGCCCGCGCATTTCTCAAAGGTGCAGGCCAGTTGACGTTGAAGACTCTGTATCTGATCGAAAGCTTCATCTATGGTGGAATATGACACAAGTCTCCACTCCTTTCTGGCCAGCATGATGATGAATCATATATTGTTTGACCCATCAATCATTGACACATCAAATAATAACATATCTTATTTCATTTTGCAATTATCTATGTAAAAATTTAATTGCCCAAAATATAAAATCATTTAAAATATAACCTACTTCATTCTGCAACCTTGAGCGCCATACAATGAACTATTTTCGCAAAATTTCTTCTTGAGATCAACCGCATAGACAAGAAACGGGTAATCCATTATAGTATAATCCGCTCTAATATGAGCATTCTTTTCCCTACCCCATCTAAACGGACTCCAAGGTTTGGATATTGGGCTCGGCAAAAATCATGAGCTTATTTCAGCTCGCTTCTAAAATTCACAAACGTTGGAAGGACACGATTGTTACTATGAAATTGGCTATAGGTATGCGTAATATTAAAACAGCTCTTGCGGTATTGATCTGTCTGCTGATCTCAGAGGCATTTCGGCTAGAATATCCTTTTTATGCGGTTATCGCTACGATCATTGGAATGGAAAACTCGATCACGAACTCCTACACCGTAGGTAAAAACCGGGTACTGGGAACGATTGTGGGCGCCATCTGTGGGCTGATCTTCGCCCTGATTGATCCGTACAGTGCCGTTTTCTCGGCGATCGGGATTGTAGTCGTTATTTATATTTGTAATTTACTGAAATGGAACAAATCCATCTCCATCGCTAGCATTGTCTTTTTGGCGATTATGCTGAATTTACGTCCTGGCGAAAGTCCATGGTTTTACAGTCTGAACCGGGTGACAGATACGCTGATCGGTATTGGTGTAGCTGTTGCGGTGAACTATCTGGTGTTCCCCCCTAAGCATGAACGTTATATGGAGCATCGACGCAAAATTTTGCGCCGCCGCCTAACTGAGCTGTCTCATGAGCTACTTCGTCAGGGTGGTGGTGTGCATATTAGCTCGCTCAAACAAGATATGTCTGAACTCGAAAAGGTATATGAGACGTACACATCCGAGTTTCATTTGAATAAGAAGAAGCTGACGATGATGGAGCATCTAGAGCAAGAGATCGACATTTATCATAATACGTATTCCCATATGCGCCAGCTACGGTTACTTACAGACGAGCCCTCTTTGGAAGCGATCGAGAAGCCGGATGTGCAGTTTAGTTCCGCACGTCCGCTCACGGCACATGGCGAAGACTTGCTAATGATCTATCGTTATCATGTGCGCTGCATTTTGCAGGAGCTACAGCGACTTGGACTGATGCTACCTCGAAAGATTGCGCCGCCGCTTAATCTACATCCTGAGTCACAGCAACAGCAGGAACAGAAGTGAACTTATTGGAGTTTAAATATCGTGAGTCTTCATACAAGTAAATAAGCCGCCTACACCTGACATTTCGATCAGGGGTAGGCGGCTTATTTTTACTACAATCTAATACATGAAAATGCTCCAGCTCTTTTATTCATAGCATCTCATTTTACTACCGTTCTTCACTTATTTAAGCGAACTCGCTTTCACACGCAAGATCTGCCCTGAAGAGGCTGCCAGTGGCTCGGTATCGGTACCCAGACCAAAGTAGAAATCACCATTCAGCTCTTCTAACGACTTGGCATACGTATCCTGCTTAAACTGCAGTACAGGATACCATTTGTTCAGATTACGTGTTTTATACACATGATTGATATAGCTCCCATCCGCTTGCTTGCTGTAGGCGAGTACATACAATACCTTCCCACGTGTAATCATATCGGTTGGGACTGCTTTCGGATCAGGTAACTCGACACGCTTACCGTTATTCACATCACTGGCGGCGATGAGCGCCTCTGGCATCGTTTGCGAATCATTGTACAATTCACCGGCGATATAGACGAGCTTGTTATCGACGACTACCGTTTTACTGATACGGCTGTACGGCGTTTTACCCGCTTCCTGTGCAAAGCTCATACCTGGCAGTATGTTCTTGCCGTTCACTTTTTCCTGTGTTGCGTTTAGATTTTTGTCGATGGCGAGTACATGGGTTTCGTCGCCCCAGATTTTGTTATCTGGCATAATGATCGCGGCAGCATAAAGCTTTCCTTTGAATTGGAAAAACTTATACGCACGGCTACCATAGCCATCAATGCGTGCGAATTGCTGCCATGTTTTGCCGTCATCTCCAGACATCATCACGACTGGACTGTCCTCGGTGCCTACCGCAGCGAACATTTTGCCTTGATAGTACGCCATATCATACACATGCAGCGCGTCTGGGATATTCTGATACTCTGTCCAGCTATCACTGCCAAGCTCATAAAAGTTACCGTATTTCCAGCCGGGTACGACCGAATCGTTGCCCGGTATGTAGAGCTTGCCCTTCAATATTTTGAACGTATCCACCTGCTCGTCTGCTGTCACCTCACGTGTGACTTTTTTGCCTGTTTTGCTATCGGTAGATACAACCTTTTCCGTCACGAATTTCTTTCCCGATGGATCAAAATAAATGATCGGCACAGGGCCAGCATTTGGTGAAGGACCGGAATTGCTACTATTGCCGCTGCCAAGATAGATTTTTCCATCATATACTTGCATATCCCACACGTTACGCGCATAAGGCCCGCCTTTGAACGGTTGTCCGAGCTTCTCGATCTTAGAAGTTACATCTACACCGCTGGATGCACTGGCTGCATGAGCCATCGGTATACTGCTAGATGCGGGCAGTAACACGCTTCCACCCAATAACACCGCACTCATGCCTAATCCAATCGTCGAGCGAATCAAGTAACGCTTCATATTCATAAATATCCTTCCTCTCTCCATGTAAAAGTAAACTGCTACACCTGCTTATTCCCGTTCTCTATCCCCCCGCTCCGATATAATGATGATCCGATAGCTGCCTAAGCTATAGCCTATAATGACACAAAATGCCATGCTATTCTTACCCAATCAGCATAGACTGCTATCCAATCCACAGACTGCACAGCTTAAGAAAGCGTATGCACCCCAAATTCCTACATGCACTATAACATATTTGCCAGTAAGATGCGAAAATGACAAAACGACCTAAACAGACTCTTCCTCATTGGAAGAACAGCCTATTTAGATCGTTCCTAGTAATCTACACTATCAACCTTCACATCAAATCTGATACATCCATTTGAAAGTGAAGTGCTATCACTTGCGATTCGACGCATATCGTATCGAAGTATACTTTGTATTGATTGCTTAATCCTTATGCAGCAGTTCCTCGCCTGCAATACCTGGCTCAGTCATCTGATACGGATCAAGAATAATATTCAGCTCTTCCTCTGTTAATACATTATAGAGCAGGCATAGCTCACGTACCGACTTGCCGGTCTGGATCGCTTCACGAGCAATACGAGATACCACCTCATAACCCAGATGCGGATTAAGTGCTGTAATCACACCCACGCTCTGCTCTACATATTGACGGCAACGCTCAACATTCGCCTGAATGCCATCAATACAATGCAGACGGAAGACAGTAAAGCCTTGCTTCATAATTTCGAGGGATTGTAGCAGATTGTACACCAGCACAGGCTCCATCACGTTCAGCTCAAGCTGCCCTGCTTCAGATGCCAGACAGATCGTATTATCGTTACCGATTACCTGAAATGCAATCTGGTTGATTACTTCACACATAACCGGATTGACTTTACCCGGCATAATGGAAGAACCTGGCTGACGCGCTGGCAGATTTAATTCATTCATACCTGCATACGGACCAGAAGCCATCAGACGGATATCATTAGCCACTTTGGACATATTCATCATACAGATTTTTAGCGCAGCTGATACTTCGGTATACGCATCGGTATTTTGCGTTGCATCAACCAGATGATCAGAAGCTGATAACGAGAAGCCGCTAATATCAGCCAGAATCTCGGCAACACGCACAATATAACGACGATCCGCATTCAAGCCTGTGCCGACTGCAGTCGCGCCCATATTAATATGCAGCAGATTTTCACGTGTATTCTCTACACGCTTAATATCGCGTCCAAGTACACGTGCATATGATTGGAATTCTTGACCGAGACGAATTGGCACCGCATCCTGTAGATGGGTACGCCCCATTTTGATAACCGTATCAAATTCGTCAGCCTTCACCTGGAAGGAATGCTGCAATTCGCGCATCGCTACCAGTAGCTTCTCGATCATAGACAATGTCGCGATATGAATCGCTGTAGGGAACGCATCATTCGTCGATTGTGCCATATTCACATGGTTATTCGGACTAATATCAACGTAGCCGCCTTTTTCCTTGCCCATAATTTCAAGCGCACGGTTCGCAATAACCTCGTTCGCATTCATATTGATCGACGTTCCGGCACCGCCCTGAATCGGGTCTACGATAAATTGGTCAATCCAGCGACCTTCCAAAATCTCATCTGCCGCTTGAACAATCGCTTCACCCTTCGGGCCATACAGACGAGACAGCTCCATATTCGCAAGTGCAGCTCCTTTTTTCACCATCGCCATCGCACGGATCAATTCGGGATGCAGCTTTTGTCCAGTAATTGGAAAATTTTCAACTGCGCGCATCGTCTGAATGCCATAATACGCTTCATCAGGGACTTCCTTGGTGCCCAGAAAATCTTTCTCTATTCTCACTACTCATTCCTCCGACTGTACAAGGTTTGTGCCTGGCGGCATCGCAGAGATACCCGTTCCAGAATATCGCACATTCCCTGAACGGTTTCATTTTACAACAACAGTCCTATTATACGACTGCCTTGCCTAACGTTCCAGTAAAATCCCAAATTTAACCTTTTTTCTATGAGTTGTCAGCTTGTCTGCCATTCGCTCAAAGCTTGCAGTGCACCCTCTACTAATTTTTTCTCCTTTTTCGTAACAGCATGCTCTAGCTCGCGCTCTAATAAACGCTTTGTTTGCTCGACTTCATTTGCATTCTTAAATACCGTCGGAACATCGGAAAAGCGTGCTAATGCTGTAATTACAATCTGTCGCTGTACACCGCTTCCATCCAGCCACTTCATCACATCCGTAGCTCCTGGAGAAGATGCAGCGAATAAATGATCCCAGCCGTCATAAGGATAACTAACACGTTGCCCCTCGAACATCCACTCAATCACCTTCTGGCTTGCAAATGGCTTCAGCCAGCTATTCGCTGTATATCCATTCAATCGTCCGCTTTCTTCCATTTGCTCTAGCTCGTGTAGTACAAGGGTTAATCCTTCTTCCTCAGGCAAACAGCGCGCAGTAATATAAGCAAGAATCGAGGAATTGATATGTGTCTCTGCCTTTGTTTGCCACAATGACCGCACCCAATCTGCTGCATAGCTACCACAGATATCTCCGGTATACTCCATTAAAGCTTCCCGTACTCCTCGATCCGGTTCCTGCTGGATACGCTGCTTCCATGCTTCCAGCACAAGCTCCCGATCAAACGAATCGAAGGCAGCACGCAGTTCCGCTGTCGCTTCTCCAGACACTTCGGCATAGCGAATCAGACGAGACAGTGAATGCTTCGCTTCATCTAAAGTCAGATTCAAGTAATCATCCAGCCAGTCACGCCACTGCTCTGTATTGGGATGCTGCATATTCAGACCGCTATAATCTGCAAATGGCTCATACTGCCATGATTCCGCACCTACACCATATAAAAACGTAACTCGTTCCAGAAATTCAGTCAGTGAGCCTGCTAGAAAACGAAACTCCCCTGTCTCGTGATTCCAGCTTAATACCGCAGGACGATGGGGCTGAACCTGCATATCTAGCACCAGAACATCTCCATTATGAGCATGATAGAAACTCAAATAACGAGTTTGTTCTCCGTCTCCATCCATCTCTGACAGATCGAGCCATTCTAGCGTTTGCAAAGACCAGCCCCAGTCTCCATTCGCATCAAAAGGAACAAGCGACGTATGCGGCAATGTCCAGCCTAGCCAGGCTTCTGCCGAATCCTTTAACAGCAATCGAAGCTCCTCTGGAAGCGAAATACCTAGCGATTGCTCTATCTCAGCAATCTGCCCATCTGTTGCAGGCTCATCGTGCTTATTATAAGCATCTGCCCCTTTACTTTGAAGATGATAAAGTAGCTCATCCCACTGCGCCCACCACTGCTGTAATTGTTGCTGAAATGTCACCCTGATCATCCTCCTCTACGCTGACTCTAATCCTATATTTGTTTAGGAATTCGTATATTATCAAGTCGTTTCATTGCACCTACATACACTATGCCTACTTTTTGACAAAAAAACAATATCGGTCATGCATACTCGGTTCGCATATAGCTCCACAATACAAAAAACCTTAACCCCTATTGGGCTAAGGTTTTAATGTATCCTCTGTTATCCTTACGATTCAGCCATCGTATTGCAAGCAGATGCGCCATGAAGTCTACATCTCTCTACGTATGGCAATCTAGTCTATTGGATGAAGGCTCCAACGTGCTTACACTTGCAGCGTGTAAAACGATTCAAGCTGACGAACGACCTCATCCTTATCGTGTTCAATCACAGTCTGGTGCTGTGGCATGTCGAACAGTGCGCGAATCGGACCAGGGAATTCCTGCTTAATATCGCACAGCACAATCGCCTCATCAAACTTGGCTGGATGTGCAGTAGCCAGTGTCACGCAGACTTCATTTTCACCGTTGTACTGCTCATAAGCAGCAATACCACAAGCGGTATGCGGATCCAGCAAGTAATCATATTGCTGCTTATACTTGCGAATCTCATCCAGACATTCTTCATTTGATGCGCCATGGGCTGCAAAGTCCTGTTGTACTTGCTTCAGATCAGCGCCGGATAGTACGATTTGACCTTCCGTTTGCAGCTGCTGCATATAGGCAGATACCTTCACTGCATCCTCGTTCAGGAAATAATACAAATAGCGTTCAAAGTTACTTGCCACCTGAATATCCATTGACGGGCTGTACGTACTGCGGAAGTCACCTGGCTTATATTCGCCCGTTTTCACAAAGCGCTCTAAAATATTATTTTCATTCGTTGCAATAATCAGCTTATGGATCGGCAAGCCCATCTTCTGTGCCAAAAAGCCAGAGAAGATATTACCAAAGTTGCCTGATGGTACGCTAATATTAATTTTGCGACCAGCGGCTGATTCTGCAGCACGGAAGTACGCATAGAAGTAATATACCGTCTGTGCCAAAATACGCACAAAGTTAATCGAGTTAATCGCTCTCAAATGATGCTGCTTTTTGAATGGCAGATCAGCGAACAGGTCTTTGATAATTTTCTGGCAATCGTCAAAGTTACCTTTGACCGACAGATTCAGAACATTTTGATCATCAACTGTCGTCATTTGCAGCTCCTGTACCTTACTCACTCGATTATGTGGGTGCAGAATGCAGATCTTGATGCCTTCTTTGCCACGTACACCTTGAATTGCAGCAGCTCCTGTATCACCAGAGGTTGCGCCCAGGATGTGAATAATCTCGTTGTTCTTCTTCGAAATATACGAATAGAACTCACCCATAAATTGCAAAGCTACATCTTTAAAAGCAAAAGTTGGACCGTGGAACAGCTCCATAATATGAAGCGTCTCATTGATCTGGCGCACCGGAGCCACTTCCGGATGACGGAAGTTCGCATAACTACGTTCAGCAAGCTCACGTAAATCCGCTGCCGGAATCTCATCTTCTACATACAGAGCAAAGATATTCAGAAACAGATCAATATAACTGAGCTTGCTCCATTGTTGCAGCGTTTCCGCGGAAACGGTAGGTACCTTCTCCGGAACCATCAAGCCGCCATCATCGGCAAGTCCCATCAGTACAGTATCAATAAAACCTTTCGGCTCTACTTGTCCTCTCGTGCTGATATACTTCATACTCTTCCCCCAGTGAACGTATAGTATTCATCTGTATGCGTGGCATATGCAGATGATGCAAAATTAATTAACTTCTATCATACCTTGTCACAGACCTGCATCCAAGCATTAATTTGATAAAGTTGACATAAATATGGGTAAAATAATCAACTTTGATTTGGTAACGTTTTCATTAATGTAGTATCTTAACTAACTGACTCGAACTTCCGATATACCTCTTGAAACGTATTTCGAATCAGAGAGGAAATCGCCAGTGCATACTAATTCACATTGGAAAAAAATAAGCGGCTTATTTCTTTTAGCTGCAATTCTGCTTCTTAGTGCTTGCTCTAACAAACAACCCGTGGCTTCAGCCGATGCGGGAAGACTCAAGGTTGGCATCGTCTTGTCTGATATCGGGCTTGGAGATCAATCCTTCAGTGATGGTGCATTTAATGGACTTATTCGCGCCCGTGATGAAGGCAAAATTCTATTCGACTACCGAGAAATTTCAGACACCAAGACGTATGACGAAGGCTTTAATCAGTTGCTCGCTAATGACAATGATCTGATTATTGGACTTGGTTATGCTGTCAAAGAAAGTCTGGAAACCGCTGCCAAAAGTCATCCAGATCGTCAGTTCATTCTGGTCGATGAAAAATCCGATTTGCCGAATGTTGCCTCCATTACTTTCAAAGAAGAAGAAGGTAGCTTCCTGGCAGGTGCACTTGCTGCAATGGCAAGTAAAACAGGTAAGCTTGGCTTCATCGGTGGCATCGAAACACCACTTCTGCACAAGTTCCAAAGTGGATTTGAACAGGGTGCACAGGCTGTGAATCCATCTTCTAGTGTAACCGTTGATTACACCGGCGATTTTGGTAAGCCTGAACTGGGCTCTGCCGCTGCAACTAAGATGATCGACGGAGACAATACCGATGTGATCTATACGGTTGCTGGCTTGACCGGTGTCGGTGGACTGGAAGAAGCACAAAAACGAGGCATCTATTCGATCGGTGTGGATAGCGATCAATTTTTCCTAGCTGAAAAATCTGTCATTTCCTCCATGGTCAAAAATATAGATATCGCTCTATACAATGCAACGAAAACATATATTGACAGCAATAAGAAATTCCCGAAAAAAGACATGGTATTCGGTCTGCAAGATGGCGGCGTAGGTCTGGCTCCAATTCATCTGGTCAATCTGTCCGATGAACAGCAGAAACAGCTCGAAGACCTGAAGCAAAAGCTTATCTCAGGCGATATTAAGATCACGCTGCAAGGCTCGTAATCTGCACGCCCCTTACTTTTGACTATTGGAGGAATTCTCCCATGAAATTACAAGGCAAACTGGTGCGAAACGCGCTCATCTCG
>JAAIGF010166669.1_pt1 | contig 138061 bp, 111 predicted proteins | sample 6487441 | NCBI WGS metagenome assembly JAAIGF01 (sample SAMN13974129, study PRJNA590717) | phyllosphere metagenome | biome: pepper field; feature: multiple bacterial spot infested pepper fields; material: pepper leaves; isolation source: leaves from pepper fields | host: Capsicum annuum ... | reverse complement strand
GTCGGTGGCACCGAACTCACGCGCCAGATCGAACTTGGACGGATTGGTATCCACCGCGATGATGCGTCCGGCCTTGGCCTGGCGCGCACCCTGGATCACCGCCAGGCCGATGCCGCCCAGGCCGAACACGGCCACGCTGTCGCCTTCCTGCACCTTGGCGGTGTTGTGCACCGCACCGATGCCAGTGGTGACGCCGCAGCCGAGCAGGCAGACGTGCTCCGGGTTGGCTTCCGGATTGATCTTGGCCAGCGAAACCTCGGCCACCACGGTGTACTCGCTGAAGGTCGAGCAGCCCATGTAGTGATACAGCGGCTCACCGTTGTAGCTGAAGCGGCTGGTGCCATCGGGCATCACGCCCTTGCCCTGGGTGGCACGCACGGCCACGCACAGGTTGGTCTTGCCGCTCCTGCAGAACAGGCACTCGCCGCACTCGGCGGTATAAAGCGGAATCACGTGGTCGCCCGGCTTGACGCTGGTCACGCCCTCGCCCACTTCCACCACGATGCCGGCACCTTCATGGCCGAGCACCACCGGGAACAGGCCTTCCGGATCATCGCCGGACAGGGTGAACGCATCGGTGTGGCAGACACCGGTGTGGGTGATCCTGATCAGCACTTCGCCCTTCTTCGGTGGGGCGACGTCGATCTCGACGATCTGCAGCGGCTGGCCGGGACCAAAGGCGACGGCGGCACGGGATTTCATGGGGGGTTTCTCCAGAGACAGGCAGGGGAAGGACAGGTGGGCGCGTGTTGCACAGGCGTCCAGAGATGCGGCACGCCGTGCGGGAGAGGCTATTTCAGATAGGAGCGGATCAGCGCGCTCATGTCGCGCACGCGCTCGTCGCGCTGCGCCTGCGAGGCAGCCGGCTGGCCGAATTCCTCGCGCAGGTGCGCTTCCATCACCTCGGACATCAAGCCGTTGACGGCACCCCGGATGGCCGCGATCTGCTGCAGCACGGGACCGCAGGCGGCACCGGCTTCCAGCGCGCGGTCCAGGGCATCGCACTGGCCGCGGATGCGGCGCACGCGTGCCAGGACCTTTTTCTTTTCTGCGGGGGAATGGGGCATGAGCCTACGCTGATCAAACTATACTGGGGGATAGTATACAGATCATCGGCCGGGCTTTGCAAAACCGCCCGTAAACGCTGCAGTGGTGGCACCGACTGCAGCGCATCTTCGTCCCTGCCGGGCCGGTTCAGTCCTTCGGCGGCGTCGCGGTGCTGAACGCAACAGCGGTGGCCCCGGTGACGGGCCCGATCCTGGCGGTGTCATGCACGTAGAGCTTGACCGGCAGCCCGAACTCCAGCGGCCCCTCGACCACCGCGTTGGGACCTATCACCACGCGCGGCGTCCGCGAAAGAGTGCTGAAGGTCGGCTTCTTGAGTTTCAGACGCCCGCTGACATGCGAGCCGACACCCACGGTCACGCTGCTGCTGACGAAGTTGATGTCCCCTTTCAGTTCCGTCTGCACAAGGCCGATGTTGCCGCTGATCGAAGTGATGGTGCCGCTGAGCTTGCCACCGCGGTCCACGAAGATATCGCCACTGATGGAGGCCACATCGCCATCGACCTCTACGCGGCGGCCCAGCGTCAGGTTGCCACTGACGGTTTCCAGACCCGTGGCGCGCACGCCGTCGGCGATCTTCAGGTTGCCGCTGGTGGTGGCCGCCCTGCCGATCGTGGCATCGGCAACGACGGTGATGTCGCCGCTGACCGAATGCAGGCTGCCGGCCGAGGAACCGCCGACAACATGGATATCGCCGCTTACCGTGTTCGACTTCCCGTACTTCGTGCCGGCCTGCGTGGTGATGTCGTTGGAGACATGGCTCAGGTTCTGCTGGGCCATGGCCGGCATCGCCGCCAACAGGCCCAGCCACAGGATGGATCGTGATGCACGCATGCTGATGCTCCTTGAGGGTGGATGCTCCCGGACCTTGGGCATCCTGGCCGCTACTGCACCACGCCGGCACGCCTCCGTCCCCTGTCTTCGGTCATCAGGACGATCGTCATGCCCAGCCGGGCCGCCGCGGGAACCACGCGCTGCCGGCCGCCGGTGTCACCCTTCCCGGACCATGTCCACGAACGCACGCAGTGCCGATGTCATCTGCCGTTGCCGCGGGTAATACAGCACGAAGCCCGGAAACGGCGGACTCCATTGCTCCAGCACCGCCACCATGCGCCCATCATCCAGGTACGGGCGGGCTGCATCCTCCAGCACATACGCCAGCCCGATGCCGTCCAGCACGGCGCGGACGATGGTGGTCTGTTCGCTCAGGGTGAGCCGCCCCTGCACGTCGATCTCCATCGTCTCTGCGCCGCGTTCGAACTGCCACTTGTACAGGTGCCCGCTGGCGAACCGGAAACGGATGCACTCGTGCTGCCGCAGATCGCGCGGGAGCTGGGGCGCGGCATGTCGCCGCAGGTAATCCGGCGAAGCGACGATCACTCCGCGCAGCGCAGGCCCCAGCGGTACCGCCACCATGTCTTCGGGCACGAACTCATGCAGGCGCACGCCGGCATCGAAGCCCTCGGCAACCACATCCACCAGGCCGTCGTTCTCGGTCAGCTCCAGGCGCACATCGGGATGGGCGTGCAGGAAGCGCGCCAGCCGCGGCCCCAGCTGGGTCGGCACCGCCGCGCGGGTGGCGTTGATGCGCAGCAGGCCCGCCGGAGCGGCGCGGAACTGGTTCATCTCTTCCAGCGCGTCATGCACCTGCCCCAATGCCGGTTGCAGGCGCTCGAGCAGGCGCTGCCCGGCTTCAGTCAGGGCCACGCTGCGGGTGGTGCGATGGAACAGGCCCACGCCCAAGCGTTCTTCCAGCGCGCGGATCGCATAGCTCACCGCCGAGGTCGACAGCGCCAGCTCGGCGCCGGCGCGGCGAAAGCTGCGATGGCGGGCTACCGCCGCGAACGCGGCCAGGTGGGAGAGATTGTCAGTGGCCATGATTGTGCAGTTTCACTTGATGAATCATGCCGATATCCGGGCTTCTTGCCGCTGGGTGCGGGGCGTATTGTAAAGCGCCTTTCGATAAACCCTGCCAAGGATTCCCCATGTCCCTCGCCCGTGGTTACGCCGCCCATTCCCATACCGACCCGCTGATCCCGTACGAGTTCGAACGCCGCGCAGTCGGCCCGGACGACGTGCGCATCGAGATCCTCTACAGCGGCATCTGCCATTCCGACCTGCACCAGGCCCGCGACGATTGGGGTGGCTCGATCTACCCGATGGTGCCGGGCCACGAGATCATCGGGCGCGTCACCGAGGTCGGCAGCAACGTCACCCGCTTCAAGGTCGGCGACCACGCCGGTGTCGGCTGCATGGTCGACTCGTGCCGCCACTGCGACGCCTGCGAGCACGATCTGGAGCAGTACTGCGCCGAAGGTGCGACCTGGACCTACAACGGCCGTGAACGCGAAAGCGGTGCGCCGACCTACGGCGGCTATTCCGACCACGCGGTGGTCGAACAGCGCTTCGTGGTGAAGGTGCCCGACACCCTCGACCTGAAGGGGGCCGCGCCATTGCTGTGCGCCGGCATCACCACCTGGTCTCCGCTGCGCCACTGGAAGGTCGGCCCGGGCCAGAAGGTAGGGGTGATCGGTCTCGGTGGCCTCGGCCACATGGGCGTAAAGTTCGCCAAGGCGCTCGGCGCGCACGTGGTGATGATCACCACCACGCCGGAAAAGGGCGCCGACGCCAAGCGCCTGGGCGCCGATGAAGTACTGGTCTCGCGCGATGCCGCACAGATGAAGGCGCACGCCGGCAGCTTCGACTTCCTGCTCAACACCATCCCGGTCGGCCATGACACCAATCCGTACATGGGCCTGCTCAAGCGCGAGGCCACCATGTGCCTGGTCGGCGTGCTGACCGAACTGGACCCGCCGCTGACCGGCGGCAGCGTGATCTTCGGCCGCAAGCACCTGACCGGCTCGGCGATCGGCGGCATGGCCGAAACCCAGGAAATGATGGACTTTTGTGCCGAGCATGGAATCGTCAGCGACGTCGAGATGATCGACATCAAGAACGTCAACGAAGCCTGGGAACGCATGGCGAAGAACGATGTGCGCTACCGCTTCGTGATTGATGCGGCATCGATCAAGGCATAGGCCCGCACGCGTCATCCGATGCCTGCAGGCCATCCATGGTCGGCTGCCAGCAGCATCCAGAACGCCCCGGCTGCGCCGGGGTGTTTCTGTTTGGGCCCTGCGCGCAACGTCGTGTTCACCGCAGTCGGGATCCTCTGCGCTGCGCCTGCCGGCGCAACGAGCGGAACATGGTAAAGGACGGAACGGACCAACGCTGACCGAAAACGATGCCACACCGGCATCATTGCGTCTTGACTGCCGTCATCAGCCTCACCACGGTGGCCAACAGCCCTCGAGCCACGGCCTCACCGTCGCCCAGCGTGCTATTCGTTTGCGAACTGCGTTCCTGTGCGGACAGGAACATCAGTGTCCATCCGCTCCATGCACAGGCTCTCGATGAATACCGCTTCCCCGCCCTCAAGCGTCATACGCTTCCGCTCCCTCGGCCCTGCCGTCACCGCTGCGTTACTGGCCGTGTCAAGTCCGTCGGCCATGGCAGCGGATGCGCTGGATACCCGCTGGCGATGGCAACAACATCACCTGCAACGCCTGCACGCATCGGCTGCCTACGCTGGCCGTGCTGCCAGCGAAAGCCCGCCTGCCGCGTCGACATCCACTACGGCAACCGGGGGTGATACCGATGCCGGCCGCGCGCGCTGGCGCACGCCCGAGTTCCTCGCCGGTGGCGGTCTGTCGATGATCAACGCCGACGCCGCTTATCAGCGGGGACTTACCGGTGCGGGTATCCGCCTGGCGGTGCTTGATTCAGGGACGTGGCTCGAGCATCCAGAGCTTGCCGGCAAGGGCCATGCCGCGCTGCTCCTGCAGGAGCGCCTGGAAGACGGCAGCCTGTGCCCCGAAGACGCCCCGTTCAGCGGCCCAGGCGCCTGCGTCCGCCGTAGTGGTGGCGACCCCGCGCTGGAAGCCGTCATCATCGACGATGATGTACCCGAAGAGATCAGGCAGCGGATTGAACAGGAATATGGCGAGGCCGGGTCCCATCCCGACCCCCATGGCACGCTGGTCGCTGGCGTCATCGCCGGCAACCGCGATGGCCAGGGCATGCACGGTGTCGCCTTCAACGCGAACCTGAGCGTAGCGGCCGATGACTATTCCAGAGCGACACGGTTCTTCATGGAAGACGGGGTGTTGCGCAAAATGGAAGTATCCAGCCCCGAGGTGCCTGCTGACATGGTCGCGTCCCTCTATTCCAGGCTCGCCGCGCAAGGGGTACGTGTACTGAACAACAGTTGGGGCGACGGCATTCCGGAATCACTGGAAGCACTGCAGAATCTTTTGGCCGATGAAAGCCGACAGGAAACGTTCGACGCAATCGGTGCGGGCAGTTCCCGCGATGGGCTTCTCCAGGTATGGGCGGCAGGCAATGGGCAGGGCAGCGCACCGGAGGAGGGTTTCGGCGCCGACGTACTGGCCAGCCTTCCTTATGCACGCCCTGAACTGGAATCCTTGTGGCTCAGCGTGGTCAATGTGGATGCCAGCCAGCAACTTGCTGCCACGTCGATGAAGTGCGGTGTTACTGCCAACTGGTGCCTGGCGGCGCCTGGCGAAGACATTCTTTCTTCCGCCGTCATCGGAAGCGGGGCGGTGGCGCTGAGGAGCGAGGGTGCCAACACATGGTTGAGCCTGCCGAAGGATGGCCTGCAGCCGACCTATCTGACTGCGTCGGGCACTTCATTTTCCGCCCCGTATGTCACCGGCGCCCTGGGGCTGTTGATGGAACGCTTTCCGTACCTGGACAACGCACAGGTACGTGACGTACTGCTGACCACCGCCTCCGACCTCGGCGCGCCGGGCGTGGATGACGTCTACGGCTGGGGCCTGGTCAACCTCGAGAAGGCCATCGAGGGCTACGGTCAGCTACGCGTGGATACGCATGTAGTGATGAACCAGCGTGCCGGTGGCCGCAAGGTCTGGCAAGGGGGGGCCTGGGACGATTGGAGCAATGACATCGGCGGGCCCGGCCGCTTGACCAAGTCCGGCATCGGCTGGCTGCGGTTGAGCGGCGACAACCACTTCAACGGCGCTTTGGTGCGGGAGGGGATCCTTGAACTGAACGGACGTAATGCGCTTGCAAGCGCGGTCGTGGTGGAGGGTGGCGAACTGCGACTCAATGGAAGTCTGTCCGGCACCGATCTGCAGGTACGCTCAGGCAACGGCGTGATCAGCAGCAGCGGTATTCTTGACGGCACGGCACTGCGGGTGGATGGCGGCAGCGTGACGTTCGACGGCATGCAACGCGGTGCCGGCACGTACGTCGGCGCAGCCGGTCGCCTTGGCGGCAGCGGCATGCTGGGCCCTACCCGGGTTGATGGTCTGCTGGCGCCCGGCGACCGCCAAGGCAACGGCACGCTGCGTATCAATGGCGACTACGACCAGGGTCCCGCGGGCACGTTGCATGCACCTCTCGCCAACGCTGGCCCGGGCCTGCTGGCGGTCAGCGGCAGGGCAATGCTTGGCGGCACGCTTGCGCCGGCACCGGTCGCTGGGCAGTTCTATCTGGGCGAACAGTTCAACCTGCTCAATGCTGACGGCGGTATCCAAGGGCGCTTCGCCACTGTGGACACCAGCGCCTTCTCACCGTTCCTGCAGCTCAACCTGCTGGCCGATGCCAATGCGCTACGCATTGATGTGCAGCGCGGCGCAGCGCTGCGCACCGGCGCCAGCACGCCCAACCAGCACGCAGTGGCCGACACCGTTGACGCCCTGCCGGTGCGTCAAGGCCTGCCGCAGCCGCTCGCCCAGCTGTTCCCGCAACAACTGGGCAGCGCTCTGGATGCACTGTCCGGTGAACTGCATGCCGCAGCGCCGTTGGCGCTCGCGCAGAGCAGCCGCCATCTGCGCGAAGCAGCGCTGTCCCGTGATGCAGCGATGCGCCCTGCAACAGGGGTGGACGCCTCGCCGACGATCGCCTGGGTGCAGGCCATTGGCGGCGCCGGCAGTGTCGGCGGCAGCCGCGGCCGGGCGACGACGCACACCACCAACGGGCTTATCGGAGGTGCCGAGTACATGCTGGGCGATGGCCAGATCGGCGCGGCACTGGGCACCGGCCGTACCGACGTGCGCCAGGGCCTGGGCCGCCAGGCTCGCCTGCGCAGCGATGATCGCCACTTGGCCCTGTATGGAAATCACCACCGCGGCGCGCTGAACCTGGGTGCCGGTCTAGCCTACAGCAGCCACCGAATCAGCAGTAACCGGCAGGTCCAGTTCGCCGGTTTCAGCGATGCGCTCAGCGCTCGCCAGCGCGGCAGTACCCGCCAGGCCTTCGCCGAGGGCAGCTATCGCTTCGGCACTGCCTTGGGGGGCCTGCAGCCGTATCTGCAGGTCGCTCGCATACGGGTGGATGTGGATGATGTGCACGAGCGTGGTGGCGCAGCAGCGCTGCGGGGGCGGGTCGGACCGTTCGAATCAACCGTGGCTGCCACAGGCGTGCGCTTTGACTGGGGCTTGAAGGCGCCTTGGCAGGAACAGGCCTGGCTTCGCCTGAACGGCGGTTTCGGCTACCAGCGCGGCCGTGGCGACCGCGAAGGCGCAGCGTTGCTGGGCTTTGACATCGGCGAAGGCTTCGGCGTGGCCTCGGCCGCAGTGGCGCGCGGCGCGTGGCGGGGGGAGCTGGGTGTCGATGCCTGGGTTGCGCCACGCCAGCAGCTGCGATTCGGCTACAGCGGTACATTCGCCAGCGACAGCCGCGACCACAACCTCAACGCCAGCTGGTCGGTAGCGTTCTGAGACCACGTCGGGCGCGGCGCATGGCCGCGCCCGACGTGGATGAGGTCGTGGTCGGAAAGCAGCGCTGGGGGCCGGCAAGGCTCAGTAGGCGTACTCGCGGAACACGTGATCCACATCGCCGTGCCAGCGGCCATGGAACAACGCCAGCTTGCGCTCGGCCGGCGTCAGACCGGATTCGACGATTTCCTGCAGGACATCCAGATAGTGGCTTTCGTCCATGCCGTCCGCGTTCAACGCAGCGCGCCGCTTCAGCCCGCCTACCGCGATCTTCACTGCTTCACGCGCCAGATCGCGCACGATTCCGCCACGGAACGGCAGGTTCATCGCGTGCCTGGGCACGCCATCGCGGAGCACATGACGCTCGGCCAGAGTGAAATCCCGTACCAGATCCCACGCCGCATCCAATGCCGCGTCGTCGTACAGCAGGCCCACCCAGAAGGCCGGCAGCGCGCACAGGCGGCTCCACGGCCCGCCATCAGCGCCACGCATCTCCAGATACTTCTTCAACCGCACTTCCGGGAACGCGGTGGTCATGTGGTCGGCCCAGTCTGTCAGTGTCGGCAGCTGGCCGGGCAGCACCGGCAGCCTGCCGGCCATGAAATCGCGGAAACTCTGCCCGCTGGCATCGTGGTAGACGCCATCGCGGTAAGAAAAATACATCGGCACGTCGAGCAGGTAATCCACGTAACGTTCGTACCCGAAGCCGTCCTCGAAGACGAAATCCAGCATGCCGGTACGATCAGCGTCGGTATCGGTCCAGATATGCGAACGGTAGCTCAGGTAGCCATTCGGCCTGCCTTCGGTGAAGGGCGAATCGGCGAACAGTGCCGTGGCGATCGGCTGCAGCGCCAGCGACACGCGGAACTTCTTCACCATGTCCGCTTCGCTGGCGTAATCCAGGTTCACCTGCACGGTGCAGGTGCGGGTCATCATGTCCAGGCCGAGTGAACCGACCGTGGGCATGTAGCGGCGCATGATGCCGTAGCGTCCCTTGGGCATCCACGGCATGTCCTCGCGCGCCCACTTCGGCTGGAAGCCCATGCCCAGGAAGCCCAGGCGCAGTTCGCCGGCCACCTGTGCCACTTCATTGAGGTGCGTACCGGTTTCCACGCAGGTCTGGTGGATGGTTTCCAGCGCCGCGCCGGAAAGTTCCAGCTGTCCGGCCGGCTCCAGCGTCACCGACGCACCGTTGCGCAGCAGGGCGATGGTACGGCCATTTTCCTGCACCGGTTCCCAGCCGAACCGGGTCAGACCCTGCAGCAGCGCCTCAATGCCACGCTCGCCATCGAAGGCCGGCGCCCGCAGGTCGTCGAGCCGGAAGCCGAACTTCTCATGCTCGGTACCGATGCGCCAGCGCGCACGCGGCTTCTCTCCCGAGGCGATGACCTCCACCAGCTGCGAACGATCGGTGATGGGCGTCTGCGCGACGTGGCTGGGACTCGACAAGGGGAAGGCTCGCTGCTGGGGACGGATGGAATGGGGCTGTGCCCCGGGCATCACAAGGGCGAACTATAGCGTGAGGCCTGCCGGCGTCACGCCTCCGTGACGGACTTCAGCGTCCTGCTGGCGGGGTATTGACCCCATACACTGGCTCGATGCGCCATCACTCCCCGCACCTGCAACGCGGGTGCTCCGATCACCTGGCAAGCAGGGCATCGGCGACATCCTGGTGCGTGTAGAGCAGGACTCTGCCCCGCTGCAATCCCGCGCCGCGCAGCCGGGCAGGGCCCAGCTCCACGACTCAGCAGTAGAGCCCGGTTCGTCGACCGGCCCGAAACAATGTTTCAGTCCAGCCCCATCCAGCCGCCGATGATGCTGCGCGCTTCATCCACGCCCAGGCGGCTTTCGCCGGAGAACACCTGCACGCTGACGGTATCGCCGAATGCGCTCTGCAGCTCCTTGCGTACCTTCTGCAGGCTCTGCATCTGCTGGCTGCGGCTCAGCTTGTCGGCCTTGGTCAGCAGCGCATGTGCCGGCAGACCGCGCTGCACGGCGTAGGCCAGCATCTGGCGGTCGTAATCCTTCAGCGGGTGACGGATGTCCATCACCACGACCAGCCCGCGCAGTGCGTTGCGGGTGCGGAAATAGCGGTCGATGAAGGCCTGCCAGTGCGCCTGCAGGTCCAGCGGCACCTTGGCATAACCGTAGCCGGGCAGGTCCACCAGGTGTGCTTTGGGCGTGACCTGGAAGAACACCAGCTGCTGGGTGCGTCCCGGGGTCTTGGACACGCGTGCCAACGAGTTCTGGCGGGTAAGGGCGTTGAGTGCGCTGGATTTACCGGCGTTGGAGCGTCCGGCGAAAGCCACCTCGGCGCCCTCATCGGGCGGCAGTTGCCCCATGTTGTGGGCCGAAAGGTGATAACGCGCGCGTTCGATGAGTAGAGACATGCGCATAGGATCGCATGTTGCGTCGCCCTTCGCCCGGACCACGCATTCCGGCCGCCTGCCAACCCGCATTGACCGTGCCGCGAAACGCCGTTGATAATCCAGCGTATCCGGGCGGAGGGCCTGGCCGGACCAAAACGGAGCTTCAGCATGCGCCACGCTCGCGTTCTAGCCGTTTCCGCAGTCGCCGTTTCCATCCTGGGCGCCGCCGCCTGGGCGCAGACCAGCATTACTCCACTGCCGGACAACGGTCCCATCCAGACCGCGTCGCTGGAGGTTGATTTCAGCAAGACCACCTGGGGCGATGCCACCGTCGGCCAGGGCAAAGCCGCCGCCTGTGCCGCCTGCCACGGTGCCGATGGCAACGCCACCGTGGAGATGTATCCCAGCATCGCCGGGCAGAGCGAACGCTATGCCGCGCAGCAGATGGCGCTGATCGCCACCGGCCAGCGCACATCCGGCGCCGCCGTGGCCATGGTGCCGTTCGTCAAGGACCTCACCCCGCAGGACATGCGCGATATCGGCGCGTTTTTCGCCACCCAGAAAGCCACCGCCGGCATCGCCGATGACAGCGTGGTGGAGGCTGAAGGCCCTTACAAGGACATGAAGTTCTACGAGATAGGCCAGCAGCTGTATCGCGGTGGCGATGCTTCGCGCGGCCTGCCGGCCTGCATGGCCTGCCACGGCCCCACCGGTGCCGGCAATCCGGGCCCGGCCTACCCGCATGTCAGCGGGCAGCATGCAAGCTATGTCGCACGCCGCCTGCAGGAATACCAGGCCGGCCACACCAACGAAGTTGACAAGGCACACTTCCAGATCATGGCCACCGTGGCGGCCAAGCTCAGCGAACAGGAAATCCAGGCCCTTGGCAGCTACCTGCAGGGCCTGCATGACCGAGCCGACGATGTCGCCGCCCAGGCGCCGATGGCTGCTCCCTGACGACCGTCCATCGCCTGCGGTAACCACCGCCGGCACGGTGTGCGGTATGTTCATCTCCGCGCGGGCGCCCGCCCGCGCCTGTTCCCATGGAGATGCGTGTCGATGAGGTTGCTTTCCCGCCTGTTGTTGTCCCTGCTTGTCCTGATGCCGCTGGCCCTGTCCGCCGCGCCGCGGCTCCCCGACCTGCAGGAAGGCCGCGATTACGAACGCATCGCCACGCCCGGCCCGCTCCAGCCCTTGGACGGCAGGATCGAAGTGGTGGAAGTGTTCGGCTACACCTGCCCGCACTGCGCCCATTTTGAACCGCAACTGGCCGCCTGGGCCGCCAGCCTGCCGAAGGACGTGCGCTTCACGCCCGTGCCGGCCGCCTTCGGCGGCCCTTGGGATGCCTGGGCGCGCGCGTATTACGCCGCCGACCAGCTGGGGGTGGCCAAGCGCAGCCACGCCGCGGTGTTCAAGGCCCTGCACGAGGACGGCAGCCTGCCGATGCAGAATGTTTCGCCGCAGGAACTGGCTACGTTCTACAAGCCGTTCGGTGCCAGCGAAGCGGCGTACATCGCCGCGCTGAAAAGCGATACGGTGCAGGAAAAACTCAGGCAGGCGCGCGAATTCGTCCAGCGCACGAAGATTCCCGGCACCCCGGCTCTGGTGATCAATGGCCAGTATCTGGTCAAGGGCCAGAGCTTCAAGGACCAACTTCGCATCGCCTCGGCACTGATTGCCCAGGCCCGCAACGGCAAGGCACGCTGAACCGCGCGCCAGCCCACACACGGCGGCGGTGCCGCTGCATGTCATCATTCGTCCCTGGCCGGCCCCTGCGCCGGCTTCAACCATCGCTGGAGAAACTTCGATGAAGACCCGTCTGACCCTGACCCTGCTCGCGTTGCTGCCGGTCCTCGCTGCCTGCAAGGCCGATGATGGTTCGGCCAATGTGACCGCACCGGCAGCCACCACCCCGGCCGCCACCGAAGCCGCTCCGGCAGCCGAGGCCGAAGCTGCCGCTGCCGCGCCCGCCGCTGGCAGCGAACAGGCAGCCGGTACCGAGCAGGCGGCAGGCAGCGAGCCGGCGGCAGCCAGCACCCCGATGCGCCTGACCGGACCGGAACCGGTAGCCGGTACCGACTATGTGGAGATCACCAACGGTCAGCCGTTCCAGCCAGTGGCCGGCAAGGTCGAAGTGGTCGAGATCTTCGGCTATGTCTGCCCGGCCTGCGCTGCGTTCCAGCCGCTGGTGGGCCCGTGGAAAGCCGGCCTGCCGGGCGACGTGAACTTCATCTACGTGCCGGCGATGTTCGGCGGCACCTGGGATGACTACGCCCGCGCCTTCTATGCCGCCCAGACCCTCGGCGTGCAGGAAAAGACCCACGAGCCGCTGTATGCCGCCATCCACGCCGAGCAGAGCCTGAAGGGCGAACGCGGCCACGATTCGGTGGATGACATCGCCGCGTTCTACGCAAAGCATGGTGTGGACGCCAAGCAGTTCACCTCCACCATGAGCAGCTTCGCGGTGAACGCCAAGACCAATGCCGCCAAACAGTTCGCGCAGCGCAGCCAGATCACCGGCACCCCGTCGCTGATCATCGATGGCAAGTACCTGGTGAAGGGCAAGACGTTCCAGGATCAGCTGCGTATCGCCGACCACCTGATCGCGCGCGAGCGTGCATCCCGGGCAGCCCACTGATTCCGTCAGCGCGCACAGCATCGTGAATTTCCCCCAGTCACGCACCCTGCGCCTGCTGACGGCCAACATCCAGGCCGGTTCCAGCACCCGCCGGTACAGTGATTATGTGACCCGCAGCTGGTCGCATGCGCTGCCGGCGGGCCGCAAGCGCAGCAGTCTGGATGCCATCGCCACGCTGGCGCGTGGCCATGACATCGTCGGCCTGCAGGAAGCCGACCCCGGCAGCCTGCGCTCGGGCTTCACCAACCAGACCCACTACCTGGCCCAGCAGGCCGGGTTCCATTACTGGAGCCACCAGCCAAACCGACGCATGGGCGGCGTGGCCTCGTCGGCCAACGGCCTGCTGAGCAAGCTGGAACCGGTGGAAGTGCAGGACCACGCCCTGCCCGGCCGTATCAGCGGGCGCGGCGTGCTGCTGGCCAAATTCGGCGATGGCGATGAGGGTCTGGCCGTGGCGGTGGCACATCTGTCGCTGGGCGCGGGCTCACGGCTGGCGCAGCTGTCGTTCATTGCCGAGATGCTGTCCGACCACCCCAATGCCGTGCTCATGGGCGATTTCAACTGCCTGGCCGAGCGCCCGGAAATGCAGGTGCTTTACAGGAAAACCAAACTGCAGCCCCCCGGCTGCGTGGTTCCGACCTTCCCCAGCTGGCGGCCCGACCGCGCCATCGACCACATTCTGGTCAGCAGCAATCTGGCGCAGAAGAGCGTGGAGGCGGTGCCGGCGGCATTCAGCGACCACCTGGCGCTTGCAATGTCCATCGACGTGCCGGAAGACGCCCTGCGTCGCTGACGCCGGGCTTCCGTTTCTCCACTTAGCCTCGGTGCCGCCCACACAAGGCGGCCTGCTGCGTGTCGCTCATAATCAACAACGGTATTGATGATGCGAATCAATCCTATTAATATCATGTGATCCCGAGCGCACAGGACGTGGCTCGGCGATCAGCTACCACGCCCGCGCCGGAACTTCCCGGTGTTGCCAGCCGCGTACTGTCCCCCACTTCCGCACCGTCTGGCCTCCGAGGATCCGGGCCCGGCGTCTGTAGCGACCTGCCCGGTAAACCACCATGAACCGCACCGCCGACGCGCTGTCCCGCCCGCTCACGCCCCGCCGCCTGTCGCAGGCCCTGCTGGTCGCTCTCTGCGCCACGGCCCCCGCCTTCGCGCAGGACAACGCGCCCAGCGCAACCACCCTGGACGGCATCGTCGTAAAGGGCGAGCGCGCGGAAGGGTATTCCGTGCGTCGCACCTCGGCGGGTACCCGCTTCGATCTTGCGCCGCGCGAGATTCCGCAGTCGGTCAGCATCATCAGCCACCAGCGCATCGAGGACCAGAACCTCGACGACATCCTCGACGTGCTGGCCAATACCACCGGCATCAGCAGCACCCAGTCGGACAGCGAGCGCACCGAATTCTATTCGCGCGGTTTCTACATCGACAGCTACCAGTTCGACGGCCTGCCCACGCAGATGGTGCAGAACTGGAGCTACGGCGATTCCGGCCTGGATCTGGCGCTGTACGACCGCGTCGAAGTGGTGCGTGGCGCCACCGGCCTGCTGACCGGTGCGGGTAATCCCTCGGCGTCGGTGAACCTGATCCGCAAGCATGCCGACAGCGCTGAACTGACCGGCAGCGTCTCGGTGAACGTGGGCAGCTGGGGCCGTACGCGCAGCACCGTGGACGTGACCACCCCGCTGAACGCCAGCGGCTCGGTGCGCGCCCGCGTGATCGGCAGCTATCTGGACACCGACGCGCAGATGGACCGCTACGACCAGCACAAGACGCTGGGCTATGCGGTGATCGATGCCGACCTCACTCCGGACACCCAGTTGAGCGTGGGCTACGACTACCAGCAGAAGCGCGCCAACGGCGCCACCTGGGGTGGCTTCCCGATGCTGTTCTCCGACGGCAGCGCCACCGGTTACGACGAATCGTTCAACGCCAGCCCGGGCTGGACCTACTGGGACACCACCAGCAAGCGGGCCTTCGCCACGCTGGAACATGGCTTCGCCAACGGCTGGAAGTTCAAGATCGGCGCCACCCATGACGAAACCAGGGCCGACGACAAGCTGTTCTACCCGGCCTACAACGACTGGGTCAGCGGCGCTTCGTTCTTCGACAAGGTGAGCGGCACCGGCATTTCGCCGTCTGCCGGCTTCTACAACACCGAACGCAAGGTCGATGCCGTGGACGGCTTCGTGGACGGCCCGTTCCAGCTGTTCGGCCGCGAGCACCAGTTCATGGCCGGACTGAGCTACAACAAGCGCGATTATGCCAACTACGGCGACTACCAGGTCGGCGGCGCCGGCATGGCGTGGGACCCCTTTGTCAGCTACTTGGACTGGACCGGCAACATCAGTGAGCCGAACTGGAACGCGCTGGCACTGGCCAGCGAAGGCACCATCACCCAGAAGGCCGGCTACGCCGCCACCCGCCTGTCGCTGGCCGATCCGTTGAAGCTGATCGTGGGCGCACGCTACACCGACTGGAAAAGCAAAGGCGAGGGCGCGGACCGCTCGCACAAGGTCACCACGCCGTATGCCGGCCTGGTGTTCGACATCAACGAGACCTTCTCCACCTACGCCGCCTACACCGAGATCTTCCAGCCACAGACGCTGAAGGACCGCGAAGGGAGTTACCTGGATCCAGTGGATGGCAAGAGCTACGAGGTGGGCGTCAAGGGGGAGTGGTTCGACAATCGTCTGAACGCCTCGCTGGCGGCTTTCCGCATCGAGCAGGACAACGTTGGCCAAGCCACCGGTGAACCCGTGCAGGGCAGCCCGAACGAGTTCGCCTACCGTGCCGCGCGCGGCACGGTCAGCCGTGGTTTCGAGCTGGAACTGAACGGCGAACTGGCGCCGGGCTGGAATGCGACCTTCGGTGCGTCGCGTTACGTGGCCAAGGATGCCGACGACGCCGACATCAATACCAATCTGCCGCAGACGGCGATCAAGCTGTTCACCAGCTACACACCGCAGTCGCTGCAGGAATTGACCGTCGGCGGCGGCGCCAACTGGCAGAACCGTATCTACTATCCGGTGCCGGCCTATGGCCGCATCGAGCAGAGCGGCTATGCATTGGTCAGCGCGTTCGTGCGTTACCGCCTGTCGCCGGAATTCAGCGTGCAGGCCAACCTCAACAATCTGCTGGACAAGAAATACCTCTCGCAGATCAATGGCTACGGTGCCTACGGCGACGGCCGCAACGGTTCACTGACCTTCACTTGGTCGTTCTGACCGGTACGTAGAGCCGGGCTCTGCCCGGCTGCGGCATCACCGTGCAGCGGGGCAGAGCCCCGCTCTACGTGGCTGCGGCATTTCAGAAACGCAGGTCCGCGCGCACGTACCAGAAACGGCCACGCGGGATGTCATACGTCGACGCGTCGTAACCGTTCAACGAACACGACACGCAGATCGGCGGATCCTTGTCGAACACATTGTTCAGGCCGGCACTCAGCTGCAGCCCCTTCATCCAGTCCACCCGGTAACCCACCTGCAGGTCATGGAACGTCGTCGCCGCCAGCGTGTTGGTGCCTTCGGCCTGGTTGCCGCAGACCGCGAACGCCACCACGTCGCCGCACTGTTCGGTGAGCTTCGAAATGTGCCGCACCGTCCACGACGCGTTCCAGTTCGCCAGCGACCACGCCAGGCTTGCGTTGCTGGTCCATTCCGGAATCGAACTGTCAGCAACCTCCACGCCGGGCTCCTGCGGCTGCTTCTGGCCTGCCGCGCCCAGCGCCTCGTAACGCCCCACGAACGTATTCTGCCAACCCAGCTTGAACTGGCCGATGTCGGTCTGCGGCAGCGTCCAGAACAGATCCACATCCCAGCCATCGGTCTTTATCGAACCCAGGTTGGTCAGGCGGTTGGCGAAACTGTTGATGGCGCCGGTACCGGCACGATTGATGCCCGCGCAGTACAGCGGATCCAGCGTATCCACGCACAGGTCCAGCTGGCTCTGTGCGTTGATCGCCTGGATGGCACCCTCGATATGATGCCGGTAGAAGGTTACCTCCACATCGAAGCGCTCCGACCAGCCGGTGTTGCTGCCGAACCACGGGCTCCACACGAAGCCCGCACTGAAACTGCGGGAGCGTTCCGGCTCAAGGTCGATGTTGCCACCGGTGGTGACCGATATCTGCGAGTTGGGCTGCTGAAAACCTGCAGGCACGCCAAGCGTGGCGCAGTTGGCGGCGCTGCCGCGCGGCGGTGTACCGCCCAGACCCACCGAACACGGGTCGAAGATCTGCAGATCGGCGCGCGCGTCGGAGCCATACAGTTCACCGATGGAAGGCGCGCGGAAGCCTTCCGCGTACGTGGTGCGCAACACGAAGTCGTTGGTCACCTGCCAGCGTAGACCGTACTTGGGGGTGAACTCGCCGCCGAAGGTCGAATAGTCCGAATAGCGCCCGGCCAGACTGAGATCCAGCTTTTCTCCGATCGCACTGTTGGCGAAGATCGGTACGCTCAGCTCCAGGTAAGCTTCGTTGACATCGTACGAACCCGATGTCGGCAACGACGGAACGCCGTTGTAATGCCCGGCCACGGTCAGCGGATCGGGCTGGTACCAGCCTTCGTACTTGCGATATTCGTACCCGGTGGCGAAGGACACCGGCCCGGCCGGCAGGGTGAACAGCTCGCTGGACAGGTTGGCGGTGAACAGGCTCAGCTCGTTCTGGCTGCGGTCGCGCACCACCGGCTGGATCCACTGCAGCATTTCCGGCGTGATGCTGCCGGCACCGCCGAACAGGTTCAGCGGCACGCAACCCGGCGTGGCCGCGCAGATGGCCGGGTCGCCCAGCGCCATGTTGACGTTGTAGATGTTGTAACTGCCGTGATTGGTCTGTTCGGCCCTGTTCTTGCTGTACATGCCGTTGATGTCCCAGAACCAGCTGCGGTCGGCGGCCTGGAAATCACCCACCAGCCCGGTGGCGACGTAGGTCGTGTTGACCTCCTGTTCGAACACACGTGCACCGCCTTCGATCGGCCGGCGACCGATGAACTGCAGGTTCTCCGATGACACCAGATCAAAGCCGAACGGGTTGTACGGATTGAGCGCGGAGATGGTGATGTTGTCCGCCAACGGGTTGCCGGTGCCGGCGTTGGGCCCCAAGGCCAGCGGTTCCGGGGCGGCCTGGTTGGTCGATTGGCGACGGTTGCCCAGCGCCTTGACGTACCACTGCACGTTGTCGGTGAGGTCGAAGCGGAACTGACCAAATACGCCCTTGCGCTCTGACGGCGTCAGCAGCAGATTGTAGTTGGAGAAGTTGAAGCGGTCGGCGGTGCTGAAGCAGTGGTAATCGTCGCTGCGCTCGCAGCCGGCGCTGCCGTCGTAACGCGGCGTGCTGGCGCCGCTGTTTGGCACCAGGTCCTGCACCGCGCCAGTGGTGGGATCGACGAACTGGAAACGTCCCTGGGGAATGCTGCCGCTGCCGAATGCCATGCCGGTTCCTGGAACCGGAAAACGCGACTGCTCGCGGGTGCGCGCATATACCGGGTCCTGCCGCGTCCAGCTTGCGCCCAGGAACAGGCTGAAGCGGTCGCCGCTGGTACCCCATGCCAGGTCGACGCCCTTCTGCGTGCCATCGCCCTTGCCGTACTCGCCGTAGTTCATGGTCACCTGCGCGCCATCGAAATCGCGTCGGGTGATGATGTTCACCACACCGGCGATGGCGTCGGATCCGTACAGCGATGACGCACCATCCTCCAGCACTTCGATGCGTTCAACGATGGCCAGTGGAATGGTGTTGAGATCGGTGGCAGCGCCCACGCCGGAAGCGGAAGACTCGTTGACCCAGCGGATGCCATCAACCAGTACCAGTACCCGCTTGGCACCCAGGTGACGCAGATCGACCTGCGCCGAACCGGCACCGACACCGCTGCCGTCGGGTGGAAAGCCGAAGTTTCCCGACGAATTGAACTTCGCGTTGAGCGCTGAACCGGAGCCGGTGAGCTGTTGCAGCACCTCACCGATGGAGGTCAGGCCGGTGCGCTCGATCTCCGTGCGTGTCAGCGTCTGCACCGGTACCTGGCCTTCCACCTCGGCACGCTTGATGCGGGTACCGGTTACCTCGACGCGATCCAGGTCAGTGGCAACTCCGGCGGTGTCCTGGGCGGCAGCGACCGCGCAAAAGCCCAGACACAGGGATACAGCAGTCGCCAAGGGGCGACGATGCAGATTCTTCATTCGCTTTCTCTCTCCAGATTAGCGGGCTAATGCACCGACCCGACGGGCAGGTGTCTTAGTTGTAAACAAGCTGTAAAACTCGCGCCGTGACCTGTACCTCGCTTTCACTTTCCTTGCACAAAGTCGACTGCGGCTTGCGCTCGCGCGGTGCATGTGTGAGAAAGCCAATTCAGTTGCCGCCCGCTATGCTCCCTACATGACTCGAACTCTCCGCTCTGCTCTGCCCCTGATCGCCCTCGCTGCGCTGTGCAGCGTGGCGCCCGCGCTCCACGCACAGTCCAGCGATGTCCAGCGCGCGCAGTTGAAGGCGGCCATCGCTGCTGCCGAACGCGGCCAGTTCAACGCTGCGCAGTCCGCTTCACTGAGCCGCAATCCCGCCTATGCATGGCTGGAGTACGCAAACCTGCGCCGCAACGTGGAAACCATCAGCAACCAACAGGCACAGGATTTCCTCCGGCGCTACAACGGCCAGGCCGTGGCCAGCACGTTCCGCAGCGTGTGGCTGCCGGCAGTGGCACGGCGCCAGGACTGGACCACTCTGCTGGCCAACTGGACGCCAACCGACAACGTGGGCCTGCGCTGCGCGCAGCTCACCGCCCGCCAGGCCACTGGCAAGGCGGACGCGCAGTGGACCACTGAGGCCCAGGATCTCTGGCGGAAGAGCGGCAGTTCGCTGCCGGACGGCTGTGATGCGGTATTCGCGGTCCTGCAGGCGCAGGGCGGGCTCACCGATGCGCTGCGCTGGGAGCGCATCGACGCCGCGGCCGACGCCCAGCAGCCGGCGGTGATGCGCAGCGCAGCGCGTGGGCTGCCTGCGGCCGACCTGGCACTGGCCAACGATTACGCCGCCTTCGTCGACAAGCCGAATGCCAGGGCACTGGACTGGCCGCGCAATGACCGCAGCCGCCGCATCGCCAGCGACGGCCTGCAGAAACTCGCCAAGGCCGATCCGGATGCCACCGAACGGCAGCTCCCGCAGTATGCAAAGGCACTTGGCCTGAGCGCCGACCAGCAGGCCCAGGTGCGCTATCAGATCGCCCTGTGGACGGTGGCTTCCTACCTGCCTGATTCCGCACGCCGGCTCAACGCCGTGCCGGATTCGGCCTACGACGAGCGTCTGCACGAATGGCGCGTGCGCGAAGCCATGTCGCGTGGCGACTGGGCCGCTGCGCTCGCCGCTATCCGCAGGATGGGAGCGAAGCAGCGCGCGGACTCGCGCTGGACATATTTCGAAGGGCGCATGCTGGAGAAGACCGGGCAGGCCGCGCAGGCCAAGGCGGTGTTCGCGCGCGCCGCCGGCGCACCGACCTTCCACGGTTTCCTGGCCGCCGACAAGCTGCAGCAGCCCTATCTGCTGTGTCCCTGGAAGCCCGATGACAGCGCCTCCGCGCGCGCCGCCGTGGCCCGCGATCCGGCCCTGGTACGCGCCATGGAGCTGTACCGCGTGGACCGCGCCAGCTGGGCCACTGCCGAATGGAACAGCGCACTTGCCAACTTCGACGACACCCAGCGCCGCTTGGCGGTGGAAGTCGCGCAGGAGAATGGCTGGTTCGACCGTGCGGTGTTCTCGCTCGGCAAACAGCCGGACGAACAGCGCCTGTATCACCTGCGCTTTCCCCTGCACCACGACGCCAGCATCCGCCGCGAGGCCGCACGCAATGCCCTTGACCCGGCCTGGGTGGCGGCGGAGATCCGTGCTGAAAGCATCTTCAGCCCCAACGCGCGCTCCCCGGCCAACGCCATGGGCCTGATGCAGGTGCTGCCCGCTACCGGTGCTTCGGTGGCCAAGAGCATCGGCCTGGGCGGTTATTCCGGCGCCGCCAGCCTGTACGACCCGGACACCAACATCGCCATCGGCACCGCGTACCTGCGCCAGCTGATGAACAAGTACGACGGCCTTCCCTACGTGACCATCGCCGCGTACAACGCCGGGCCGACGCCCACCGCGCGGTGGCAGACGCAACGTCCCGGCTTCGACCCGGACCTGTGGATCGAGACCATCAGTTACAGGGAAACCCGCGAATACGTCGCCCGGGTGCTGGCATTCAGCGTGATCTACGATTGGCGCCTCAACGGCGATGCGTTGCCGCTGAGCGATCGCCTGATGGGACGGCTGGTGGACACGCGCAAGAAGTTCACATGCCCCGAGGCTGCTCGGTAGCATATCGGGACGCACCTGTGACGACCGTTGGTCGTCACTGGCCGGCGCGCCGTATCATGCCCCCATGAAGATCTATCTCGTCGGCGGTGCCGTGCGCGACCGCCTGCTGCAGCGCCCTCCCGGCGACCGTGACTGGGTGGTGGTGGGTGCCACCCCGGAACAGATGCAGGCACAGGGCTATCGCGCCGTCGGTCGCGACTTCCCGGTATTCCTGCATCCAGACAGCGGTGAGGAATATGCGCTGGCACGCACCGAACGCAAATCCGGCCGGGGCTATCGGGGGTTCGTCGTCGATGCCGACCCCGGTGTGACGCTGGAAGAAGACCTGCAGCGCCGCGATTTCACGATCAACGCCATCGCCTGCGACGAAGCCAGCGGCCAGCTCGTCGATCCTCATGGCGGTGCCCGCGATATCCAGCAACGTGTGCTGCGCCATGTCGGTCCGGCATTCGTGGAAGATCCGCTGCGCGTGCTGCGCGCCGCCCGCTTCATGGCCCGCTTCGCTCCCCTGGGGTTCACCGTCGCCGAAGAGACCATGGCCCTGATGCAGCAGGTCGCCGCCAGCGGCGAACTGGATGCGCTGGTTCCCGAGCGGGTGTGGCAGGAGCTCCGCCGTGCGCTGGCCAGCGAGCGCCCATCGGCGTTCCTGCGCACGCTGCACGATGCCCAGGCCCTTGGCCCCATCCTCCCCGAACTGGAAGCGCTGTACGGCGTGCCACAGCGTGCGGAGTTCCATCCGGAAATCGACACTGGCGTGCACCAGGAGATGGTCAGCGACATGGCCGCACGCTTGGCGCCGGGAGATGACCTGGTAGGATTTGCCGCGCTCACCCATGACCTTGGCAAGGGCCTGACGCCGCAGGCGGAATGGCCGCGCCACATCATGCATGAGCAGCGTGGCATCGCTCCGCTCAAGGCACTCTGTGCGCGCCTGAAGATACCGGCTGAACACCAGCAACTGGCCGAGGCGGTCTGCCGCGAACACCTCAACGTGCACCGCATCGACGAACTGCGCGATGCCACGGTACTGGAACTGCTGGGTCGCTGCGATGCGCTGCGGCGCCCGGAGCGGATCGAACGGATCGCGCTGTGCTGCGAGGCGGACAAGCGTGGCCGGCTCGGTTTCGAAGACAGCGGCTATCCGCAAGGCATGACGCTCAAGCGCCTGCACCAGGCCGCGCTGTCGGTGCAGGCACGCGACCTGGATACCACCCATCTGCAGGGCCCCGCCGTCGGCCAGGCCCTGGCCAAAGCGCGCATCGCCGCCATCGCCGCCGCGCGCGCCACGTAGCGCCGGGCTCTGCCCGGCTGAAACGCCATGCTCTTTCCGAGCCGGGCACAGCCCGGCTCCATGCGCGAATCAGCGCGCCTCGCCGCGGGTGAGTGCATCCGCGCGCTGCTTCAACTGCACCACGGCATCGGGAATCATCTCCATGCCGATATCGAAGCCGGGGTTGAGCACAATGCCCACGCCATCGGACAGCGCTCCCAGCAGCCAGCGCACATCGACCTGCAGCGCATTCTCGAACTGCGGCAACTGCTCGCTCCACGGCGCAGCACGCTCCACGGCGGAAAATACCGCGAACATGTGCTCGCTTCCTTCGCTGTTCAGCACCAGCGGATTGATGGTTTGATTCCAATCCGAATCCGCCCCCACCGGCTTGTCGAGCAATACGAACACCTGGTCGGCCAGGAAGCTGTCCAGGAAGCCAGGCGCATCCAGCGTGCCGTCCTGCGCCTGCACAAGGCGCACTTCCAGGTCATTCAGCGGTTCAAAAGAAGTATCAGCTTCCACGGCAACTCCTGCTTGCGTGCGTGCACGCGTGATCGTTGCCGTGACTTTAGCAGCCCACCGTGTCGTCGGCTTGTGGATCGGCGCGGCGAATTTCTCCCCGGTATCGCCACCGGTGTACCGGGCATGGCCCGGCACACCGGCACAGACCGCAGACGGTCACCAGTCCATACGCACACCGATGTTGGCCTCCACGCCACGCCGCCGGCGGTCGCTGTCTTCCAGATCGTGGGTGTAATCGGCCACCGCATAGGCGCTTACATTCCGGTTGAATCGCCCCACCACGCCCACGCCGGCTTCCCAGGCGCTGGTCTTCTGTCCGGCAACGATGCGATTGCTGTCGAAATCGATACGGTTGTCGCCGTCCAACGTCTTCCAGTAATTGAGCTTGAAGTAAGGCTGCCAGCCGTTGTCGGCCAGTCCGTGATCCGCAGCCAGCCGAACGCCGATGCGGCCGGTCCAGGCGTTGTCCGCATCGAAACGGATCGCCGCCACCGGGTCGGCAGCATCATCCAGTGATTGCCGCTGCCAGATCACCTGCAGCTGCGGCTCCAGCCACCAGGCAGACTGTCCGAAGCGCAGCAGGGGCTTGCCCGCTTCCAGCGATGCACTGGTGCCATCACCGCGCACGTCGATGCCAAGTCCGCGCGTGGACCACGCCTGGCCGCGGTAGCGGCTCTGCATCACCACCGCGTCCAGATAGCCGCCTGCACTGCCCACACCGGTCCAGCTCAGGCCCACATGCTTGTCATCCAGACGCGTCTGACCGACATGTACGTTCTCCCAGCCCAGCGCCAGGCCGGTGATACGGCCGGTGGCCCGGGTGCGGCCGACGAACAGGCCCCATTGACTGCGCCCTCCATCGCCGACGTCGCTGTAGAGGTCCACACCCGCCTGCAGGCCCTGCAGATCGCCGTCGAATCCCGTCAGTGCATCGCCCTGCCACTGCTGTTCTTCACTGCTGCCGATCAGGCGCCCCCACGCGGCGCGGCGCGTATCGGCGCCCATCAGCAGACGCTGTTCGCCCTGGCGCTCGTGGAACGTGCCCAGACTGGCCTGGGACACCGTACGCAGCAACGACGGCACCACCGCATAGGCCGGCGTCTCCAGCCGGTAGATCGGCGTTACCTCGCCGCGTGGCGCACGCGCCCCCGGCGTGGGTGGCGTCGACAGCGGGCCAGGTACTACCGCTACGGCATCCGGTACCGGCGGCGGCGTGTCCTCCGCCGGTGGCGGCAGCGGCTCCGGTGCCGGCGGCTCCGGCGGCGGCGCAGGCTCCGGCGCCACCGGATCCGGATCATCCGGCGGGTCGACGTCCGGCGGCGGTGGCGGCGCTGGCGGCAGTTCCGGCGGCGGCGGACCCAGATCCTCCGGCGGCGGTGGTGGCGTCTCCTCCACCGGCGGGTCCGTCGGTGGCGGCGCAGGAGCCGGCGTCACGCTGGATACCACGGTCGAACGCAGATACCAGTTTTCGCTGCTGCCCGCGCTGACCCCGCCCTTGAACAGGAAGTACTCGTATGCGCCAACGGAGATCGGATCGAACAGGGCGAACGCCCCGGGTGCGGTGGTCGCTCCGTTGAGCGCCTGTACCAGCAGGATGCCGTCAGCCACTGTTTCTGCGCCGGCACCGCCGGCATTGCGCACCCCGATTCCCGTGGTTCCACTGGCGCTGCCGCCGGAAATCACCAGACGGTCGCTGGCCGAACTGTCATCACCCAGCACGGTATCCAGATACAGGGCACCGCCCCTGCCGGTGTAGTTTCCAGCGATGGTGAACACATCACCCGCTGTGCCGTTGCTGCTCAGATCGATGCGCCCGGCATTGTTCACCGTGGCAAAGGCATTGGCCGCGAATGCCGCGATGCTGCTGGACGTTCCGGTTGCGAACAACGCGCTGCTCGCATCGATATCCAGCGTTCCACGGCTGCTGCCGGCGTCGCCCAGCACCAGCGCGCCATCGAAGGTCAGCTGCGTATCGTCCCTCAGGTCGATCTGCTCGAAGCCTCTGAAACGATCCACGCCGGTGGTCTTGACGTTCTGCATCAGCAGCGTATCGACACCCAGCCCGGCATCGAAATCCGGCACCGCGCCCAGATGGGACTCGTTGAGGTTCGCCAGGCGCATGCTGTCCTTGCCTTCGCCCAGGTCGATCGCCCCATGCACCACGCCACCGTTGCTCCAGTCCACACTATCGTCGCCGAAGCTCATCCGTATCTCGCCACGCACGGTGCCGCCGGTGATGGTGACGCTGTCATTGCCACCGCTGACGCTGATGTTGCCGCCGATGTAGCCCTCGGACAGCACGATTCTATCGTCGCCGAAACCCGCCACCAGATTGCCGTCGATGATGCCGCCGGACATCAGGTAGGTATTGTTCTCCAGCTTGAGGTTGACCCGGCCGATGCGGCCACCGGTCTGCTCCGCGTAGTCGCCATCATCGAAGCCGCCGATGATGCGTCCACCCGTCATCAGGAAGCGGTCGCTACCATCGCCCTGCAGCAGCGCGCCGATGGTGCCCTCGGTGATGGTGAACACATCGCGCCCGTTGCCCTGTTGCACCGTGCCGATCACGGTGCCACCGCTGACGGTCATCACGTCCTCGCCATCGCCCTGGTCGACACTGTCCAGCGTGCCGCCACTGAGCAGCAGCGTATCGTTGCCTTCGCCCTGGCGTACGCCGCCACTGATCGTCCCCGCACGCATATCCAGCGTATCGTTGCCGGCGCCGAACAACACGCCCGTGCTGCCGCTGATGCTTCCGGTATTGAGGAGCGTACTGTCGCCTGCTCCGCTGAACCACACCGCCGTATTGCTGCCGCTGGCGATGCTGCCGCTGTTTTCCACACGGCTGCCAGCGCCCAGCTGCACGGCGACACCCGCGGTGGACGTGATGCTGCCGAGATTGCGCAGCAGGTGGGCGTCCGCTCCCGTGAGACTGATTGCGCTTGCAGCACCACTGGGCTGCAGCTGCGCACCGGCCTGTACCAGCAGGTTGATTCCAGACTCGCCTGAGGCAGCAACCGGCACCCGCTGCGGATTGGGAGTGTCAGGGCTGCAGGTCACCTGCTGTCCTGTCACCGGCGCGATCTCATCGCATCCAGCCTGCGCGGTGGGTGCCGCTGCGAGCGTCATCGCGCCTGCGAGCAACGCAGGCAGCGCCGACAATCCTCGATGGACATGCAGCGAAAGAACGTCAGGAAGGAGAAGGCGCGAGCGAGCGGTGTGTCTGGACATGATTCGGCTCCTGTCTTTCAGGGACGAGCAGTACTGCGATGGACAACCGGAGGACGTGCAACTTACCGGGGAAGGCGAAGCTTTAACGCAACGCTAACAGGCGAACGTAAAGGCACGGCGAACAAAACCTTAGAATCGGATGAAGATCCTCCCCGGTTGAATACTCCGGTCAGTTACTCCGGTCAGATACGGAAATGAATGCCGCGCGCATCCAGGCGCCACATCACGAGCCACCACGCGCCCACGAACGCACAGGCGCAGGCAAGCGATGCCAGCATCGGGTCATGCAACAGAGACTGCGCTGTGTGGAAGAAGCCCGCCCAGCATCCCGAAGCGATCAGCAGCAGTGCCAGCAGCGAAGACCCCAGGTAGGCGCTGATGGCATTCATACCGAAGCGCCGTCCCAGTGCCGGCCATCCGGCGCGGTCGATCAGCAGATGGGCAACCAACAGCGCCAGCGTTGCCAGGCCGCCGCTCCAGCAGACATAGCTGGGCGTCCAAAGATTCTTGTTGAGCGGCAACCAGGGGGCCGATGCCCCCCCGAGCAGCAGCATACCGGCGCCCACCGCCGTCACCGCCAGCAATCGCCGCTGCCGCAGCAGCCCGCCGGCCAGCAGGCCCAGGACCGTCGTCGCCAACGCGCCTGCCGTGCTGGCCAGCCCTTCCGGGTCATGGCCGAGACCAGTCGCCGGCTGGTACTGGTAGATCCAGGGTGCGAACAATGTGGTGTCCAGACGGCTGACCGGATTGCTCCACGGCTGCAGTGTGTTGGCTGCCAGCAACAGGGTGGCGTAGCCGGTCAGCAGCACCCCCAGCACCAGCCACTGCCCCCGCGCCCGTGTGTATATGGCCAGCAACCCGACCCCAGCCGCACACACGGCTATACGCTGGAGCACGCCCCACAGGCGGAAGTGCGCCAGGTCCAGCACCCACCACGCCAGCAGGTGCAGCAGCAGGCCTGCAACCAGTATCCGCATCGCGCGCTTTGCCACCCCACGTACCAGCGCAGGACGCGCGGCGCTGTCGGCTGCCCGCGGGGCGATGCTGAAGGCCATCGACACGCCCACCAGGAACAGGAAGAACGGAAACACCAGGTCGGTGGCGGTGCAGCCATGCCACGCCGCATGCAGCAGCGGCGGATAGACATGTCCCCAGTCACCGGGATTGTTGACCAGCAACATGGCCGCGACGGTGATGCCACGCAACGCGTCGATCGATGCAAGGCGACCGCCGCCGGTGTAGCTCATACCCCCTCGTACTGGCCGGCGATCCAGGTGCCGCGCACCTGCAGCGCCTCGTCCAGCAGCACCAGATCGGCCTGGAAGCCCTCGGCGATATGCCCCAGCCGATCATCGACGTTGAGGAATCGCGCCGGATAGGTCGATGCCATGCGGGCGGCTTCGGACAAGGGCTGGCCGAGCAGCTGCACGGTATTGCGCACCGCCGTCGCCATGTCCAGCGCCGAGCCGGCCAGCGAACCGGCAGCGTTGCGCACCACACCGTCCACCGCCGTGATCGTCTCCCCATACAGCTCGTAGCTGGGCTCGTCCGCCCCCACCGGCGGCATGGCGTCGGTCACCAGCAGCACGCGGCCTGCAGGCTTGGCAGCCAATGCCACCCGCAGGCTGCCAGGATGCACGTGCACGCCATCGACGATCACCCCCACCCAGCTCTCGCGGTCTTCCAGCGCCGCGCCCACCGCGCCGGGTTCGCGGCCCTGCAGCGGCGACATCGCGTTGTACAGGTGCGTGAAGCCGCGGATGCCGGCGTCCAGCCCTGCGCGTGCCTGCTCATAACTGGCCGCGGTATGCCCGGCGGCGACGATCACCCCGCGCTCGACCAGCGTGCGGATGGTATCCAGCGGCACCCTTTCCGGCGCCAGCGTCAGCAGCGTGGCGCCGTTGTCCAGCGACGCCGCCAGTGCGATCTCCTCTGCATCCGGCACACGGAACTTGCTGGCATCATGGGTGCCCTTGCGCGCCGGGGCGATGTACGGCCCTTCCAGATGGATGCCGATGATGCCCGGCACCTTCATGGCGATCGCTTCGCGCGTTGCCGCGATGGCGCGACGCATCACCTGCGCGTCGTCGCTGATCAGCGTTGGCAGCAGCGCGGTGGTACCGAAACGACGATGCGCGGACGCGATGATGCGCAGCGTCTCCACGTCCGGCGTGTTGTTGAACAGCGCGCCGCCGCCGCCGTTGACCTGCACATCGATGAAGCCCGGCAGCAGCCAGCCACCGCCGAGATCCCTCTGTTCGCCAGCATGCCCCACTGCCGGCGCGGCATCGGGCAGCACGGCGCTGATGCGGCCGTCCTCGATCACCAGGGCCAGGTCGTCGCGGAATTCATCACCGGCGAGAATGCGGGCGTTGCGCAATACCTGCTTCATGACAGCATCTCCATCAAACGGTTTCCGTCACCTTGTTCAGGTGTGGCGGCAGGTCCGGGTTATGGCCACGGCGCAGCGCCAGCGCGTTGATCGCACGATAGAAGCTCTGCACGGTAAGCAGCGGCGCGCACAACGGATGTGGTGCGTCGGCCACGGGCAGTGCCCCACCGCCGCCGGCCAGCCAGACCTTCGCCCCGCGCGCGGCGAACTCATCGGCCACCGCCTGCGTGCCCGCACCCGTTTCGTCCGGCTGCGCGAACGCCAGCACCGGGAACCCCGGCCCCACCAGAGCCATCGGGCCATGCCGTACTTCGGCCGAGCTGTATGCCTCGGCATGCAGGCCACAGGTTTCCTTGAACTTCAACGCCGCTTCCTGCGCGGCACCCAGACCGAGCCCGCGGCCGAGCACGAACAGGTTGCCGGCATCCACCAGCCCATCGGTCACCGCAGTCCATTCGCACTGCCATGCCTGGCGCAGCGCGTCGGGCAAACGCTGCAGCGCGGCGCGCAGCGCATCGTCCTGCTTCCAGTACGCAGCCAGCTGCAGCAGGGCCGCCAGCGAGGCAAGATAGCTCTTGGTCGCGGCCACGCTGCGCTCGGCACCGGCATGCAGCGGAATCACCGTGTCTGCCAGCTGCGCCAGCGGCGAATCCTCCACGTTCACCAGCGCCACCACCCGCGCACCGGCCGCCTTGGCCGCCTCCGCGTTGCGCAGCAGGTCCGGGCTCTTGCCGGACTGCGAAATCACGATGAACAGCGCGCCACGCAGCTGCAGCGGCACCGAATACACCGAGCCCACCGACGGCGAAGCCGAGGCCACCACCACGCCCAGCTGGGTTTCCAGCAGGTACTTGCCGTAGGTTGCGGCATGGTCCGAACTGCCACGCGCACAGGTCACCACGAAGGGCGGCGGCGTGGCGCGCAGGCTGGCGGCCAGCTGCTCCATCACCGCATGGTTGCGGTCGAACTGGCGTGCGATGACCTCAGCCGCTTCGGCGGCCTCGCGGAACATCAGGGTGTCGGTGGGTTCGGGCAGCGGCATGATGGTACTCAGGAAGGATCGGAAGGAAGGGAGCGCGGGCCGGACGGACGCATCGGCGCGGTCGAGCCACGCACCACCAGCTGCGGCACGAAGCCCTGGTTGCGCAGCGGCGAAGGGGTTTCATCGTAGGCATCGCTGCGCAGCTGCGCGATGAGCAGCCGCGCAGCATGCCGTGCGATCTCCTCGGTGGCCTGCTTGGCGGTGGTCAGCGGCGGCCAGGACTGGCGCGAGAAAGGACTGTCCTCGAAGCCGGCAATGGACAGATCGTAGGGTACGTTCATGCCCGCGGACTTGGCCGCTGCCAGCACGCCGGCGGCAATCTCGTCATTGGAACCGAAGATGGCGGTGGGCGGCTCGCGCAGCGCCAGCAGGCGACGCGCGCCGCGGAAACCATCGTCGAAGGTGTAATCACCCTGCACCACCAGGTGCTTGTCCACGGTCATGCCATAGTCCTTCAGCGCTGCCTCGTAACCAGCGTGGCGCTCCACCGAAGAACGATGCGAACTTCCTCCCCACAGGAAACCGATGCGCTGGTGGCCCAGCTGGATCAGGTGTTCGGTGACCTCGTAGGCAGCCTCGCGGTCATCCACGAACACGCAGGCGCCGTCAGCGGGATCCTCGGTGGCCGCGATGATCCGTGCCAGCTTGATGCCACGCGCGGTCAGCGCCTGTACCAGATCGCCGCGCTCTGACATCGGCGCCGTGAGTACCAGCCCGGCCAGCCGCGAACGCTGCACCCAGTCGGCCAGCTCTTCGGCCAGCATCGGCGAACTGGAATCGCACGGGTGGATCTGCAGGCCGAAACCGGTTTCCCGGCACGCCCCCAGCACGCCGTTCTGCACGCCGATGATGTGGTATGGATTCGGGTTGTCGTACACCAGCCCGATCACGAACGTTGTACCGCTGCGCAGGTTGCGCGCCGACGGATCAGGTTCGTAGTCCAGATCGGCGATGGCGCGCAGCACGCGTGCGCGGGTCGCCTGCATCACGGACGGCTCGTTGTTGATGACGCGCGAGACGGTCTTCAACGATACCTTGGCCCGTTCGGCGACGTCCCGGATGGTCGCTCTGCGCATTACCGTTCCCTGCGGCTGGTCAATTGCGTCCATGATCGCCGATCAGGCGCCGTCGCGCGGCAGACCGGCGCGATGGCCGATGCTGGCGTAGAACAGGATGTACAGGTAACAGGGCACCATCAGCAGCAGGAACACCAGCTGGAAATCAACGTGCTGCTTCAGCACCGCGAACGCCTGCGGAATGATCGCGCCACCGGCGATGCCCATCACCAGCAACGCCGAACCGGTTTCCGTGAAGCGCCCCAGGCCGCGGATGGCCAGCGGAAAGATCGCCGGCCACATCATCGCATTGGCGAAGCCGAGCAGCGCCACGAAGGCCACCGACACATAACCATGGGTGAAGAAGGCCCCGATGCAGAACACCACGCCCAGCACCGCGGAGATGCTCAGGTAGCGCGACTGCGACACCACCCGCGGAATCAGCAGCAGGCCAACGACATAACCCACCAGCATCGCCGCCAGGGTAAGCGAGGTGAACATCTTGGTCTGGTCCAGGGGCAGGTCGAAGCCATGGCCGTAGGTACCGATGGCATCGCCGGCCATTACTTCCACGCCGACATACACGAACAGGCACAGCACGCCCAGCCATAGATGCGGAAACTGGAAGATGCTGCTGCGCTCGCTGCCACCTGCCCTGGCCGGCGTGGCATTGGCCTCGGACGCGCGGATTTCCGGCAGCGGCGAGAACAGCACACCGGCGGCCAGCACCACCAGCAGGCCGGCCATGGCCAGGTAAGGGGCGTGGATCTTGGCGGCGAACTCATTGAGCAGCGAAGCGCGCGTGGCCGCATCGGCTGCCTGCACCTGGGTGTCCAGATCGCCGATACCGTGCAGCACCAGCGTGCCGATCACCACCGGCGCCAGCATGCCGGCCACCTTGTTGCAGATACCCATCATGGCGATACGGCGTGCCGCGGTTTCGATCGGCCCGAGAATGCTGATGTACGGATTGATGGCCGTCTGCAGCAGGGCGAGCCCACTGCCGATCACGAACAGACCGCCCAACGCCCCCGGATACCAGCGCTGCGTGGCGAACTCGCCGAACAGAGCGGCACCGCCAGCCATCACCAGCAGACTCAGGCTCAACCCCTTCTTCATGCCCGTGCGACGCAGGATCCACGAGGCCGGCAAGGCCAGGAAGAAATACGAAAGATAGAAGACCATCAACACCAGGAAAGCGCCAACCTCGTCCAGTTCGAAGGCGAGCTTGACGAAGGTGATCAACGGGCCGTTGAGCCAGGTGAGGAAACCGATCAGGAAGAACAACACGCCGATGATGGCGATCGAGGTCGCCACGTTGGGGCGCGCGGCGGCAGCGGGGACGGCGGACATCGACAGGACTCCTGCTCCGACATGACAGCGATGTCGGCGGGTGGCTGGGAACAACGTTGTCACATTTATTCGACGCCGACCGGGCGTTGTCAACAACAGGCGCTCCGCATCGAGGTCATGCTGCGCCGCGCCAATCGGCGCCCATGTGCACCGCCCCGCCCGGCTTGCCGCGTGTGCAGTGCCAAGCGCCGCAGTACAGAACCGGGGATCGAGCGGCAGGCAGCGGCCGTGCTGGTGAAGCCGCCCATGCACGCAGTTGCGTTCTTTGCGCCTGCCCTTGGTCCGTTGCAGCGCAGCAACGAAAAGTTCACAAATTCGTTGACATCGTTGTCAGCGCCGGACCAGACTCGGCTCATACGGTGGCCATATCGGCCACTGCCTGCCTGCAGGAGCCCGCGTGACCCCGGCCAGCCATCCCGCTTCCGCTTCACCGCTTTCCCGCACGGCAACGGCCTTCCTCGCTGCCGATGTGGGCGGGACCCATGTGCGGGTGGCGCGCGTGCAGGCCAGCGGCGACGACGCCCATCCGGTGCAGCTGCTTGATTACCGCAAGTACCGCAATGCGGATCACTCCGGCCTGGGCGCGATCCTGTCCGACTTCATCGGCGAGGGCGTCCGCCCGCGTGATTGCGTAGTGGCCACCGCCGGCTATGCGCGCGAAGACGGTACGGTGATCACCGCGAACATGCCGTGGCCGCTGTCCGCGCGCCAGCTTGAAGCGGATGTCGGCCTGCAGCACGTTCACATCGTCAACGATTTCGAAGCCGTCGCGCATGCCGCCGCGCAGGTCGATGCCAGCGGCGTATTGCAGCTGTGCGGTCCTGCCAGTGCGCCCGCCGGTCCTACCCTGGTGGTCGGCCCGGGCACCGGCCTCGGCGCCGCGGTCTGGATTCCCACCGCCCACGGTGCCGTGGTGCTGGCCACCGAGGCGGGCCAGGCCACGCTGGCCGCGAGCACCGAACTGGAAATGGCGATCGTGCGGCACATGCTGCGCGAGCATGCGCATGTGTCGGTCGAACATGCGCTGTCCGGTCCCGGCCTGATGAACCTGTACACCGCGCTCTGCGCGCTGGAAGGCACCGCTCCGGCACTGGCCACCCCGGACGCGGTCACCGCAGCGGCGATGGCCGGCAGCAACGCGCAGGCGCACCGGGCACTGGGTGTCTTCTGCGGCCTGCTTGGCAGCACCATCGGCGACATGGCGCTGCTGTACGGCGCACATGGCGGGGTGTACCTGGCCGGCGGCATCCTGCCACAGATCCGTCAGTTCCTGCGCGAAAGCAGTTTCGTCAGCCGTTATCTCAACAAGGGCCCGATGGCCGAAGCGCTGCAGGGCATCCCGGTGAAGGTGGTCGAACACGGCCAGCTCGGGGTGATCGGCGCAGCTACGTGGTACCTCGGGCAACATCCGCGCTGACGTTTTTTCTTCCACCACGTCCTGCATACGGCCGTGGAGCACCTGGACTCAAGCAGTACCCGCGAAGGCAGCAACCCGGCAACACCGCCACGGTCGCGACAAGAGGCACAGCCGCGGCCACCACCGTAACAACCGCACGCCGACGAGGCGATCATCGAGTGATGAGGAGAGACATCATGAACACCCGCAAGACTCTGCTTTCGGCAGCCGTCGTCAGCTGCCTTGCCTTCGGCGCCAGCGCGCAGGAGACACCGCTGGACCTGGACACCATCCAGGTCGTCGGCATCCGTGCCAGCCTGGAAAAATCGCTGGACACCAAGCGCAACAATGTCACGGTGTCCGAGGCCATCACGGCCGAGGATATCGGCAAGTTCCCCAGCACCAACGTCGCCGAGGCGTTCTCGCAGATCCCCGGCGTCACCCTTGACCGCCGCTTTGGCCAGGGCGAACGGGTCAGCATCGATGGTACCGACCCCAGCCTCAACCTGTCCTTCCTGGACGGCCATCCGGTGGCGCAGGCGATCTGGCTGTATGGCGAGCAGCCGAACCGGGGCTTTGACTACACCCTGCTCTCCCCGCAGATCCTCGGCCGCGCCGAGATCATCAAATCCTCCGAAGCGCGGCTGACCGAGGGCAGCCTGGGCGGCACCGTGCTGATGCACACGCGCCAGCCGCTGGACCTCAAGCAGAACGAAGTAGCCGCCTCCATCGGCTACAGCTACAGCCAGCAGGCCAGCGACGGCAAGCCGAACGCCGCCGCGCTGTACAGCTGGAAGAACGATGCGGAAACCTTCGGCATCGCCGTTTCCGCACAGCACTACGAAGAAGCCGTGGACCGCCAGGGCAAGGAAGTGTTCGGCTACGTGGACGCCAGCACCTTCACCAATGCCACCGGCGAAGGCGCCGCTGCCGGCCTTGACGTCCCGAATTCGTTCAACGCGGCGTGGTTCCAGCAGGAACGTGAGCGCGACAGCGCCGTGGTCAACCTGCAGTTCAAGCCGACCGATGAGCTGGAGTTCAACCTCAGCGGCCTGTACATCAAGGAAAATTTCGACAACTACAATCAGTCGCTGTATTCCTTCCTGACCTGGAACCCCGGCACCGTCGGTGCGGTCGACCAGCTTGGCGGCGTACGCAACGGCGTGGTCACCAGCGGCCATTCCAATGCCAGCGCCACGGCCAACAGCGGCACCGTCATCTACGACAACAACGTGCGCCTGTCCGAGGTGACCACCAAGGGCCTGGACCTGCGCGGCGCGTTCCGCGGCGACGGGTGGGGCATGAGCGGCCAGGCCGGCCAGAGCAAGTCCGAGAACAAGAACCTCGCCCAGTACTTCATCGAACCGTTCTACAACGGCGGCTTCAGCTGGGACATGGACAAGGGCATCACCTTCGATGATTCGGCAGGCGCGCGCGATCCGGCCAACTGGGGTTCGGCCGGCGGCTGGTTCGGCAACAATGGTGTGTTCTCCACCGAGAGCAAGGACACCTACGCACAGCTGGACTTCAACGTGCAGTTCGACAGCATCTTCAACCAGCTGCAGTTCGGCGTGCGCCATGGCAAGCATGACGAGTCCTTCCAGCTCAACGTGTACGGCGGCGTTACCCCGGGCACGCTGGCGGACGTGGGCACCATCGGCCTGACCGACATCCAGGGCTTCCACCCTGACCACGGCCAGCACATCCAGGTGGGCCGTGACAACGTCCTGAACTGGGTGCGCAACAGCCCGATCGACTATGCCAACCCGGATCCGGCCAGCTATCTCAACAACAGCTGGGCGCTCACCCAGACCAACAACGCGGCCTACGCACAGCTGAATTTCTCCGAAGGCTCCCTGCGCGGCAACCTCGGCGTGCGCTACGTCGACTCCAAGACCGAAGGCAGCGGCTTCGTCTACGGTGGCACGCCCACCCTGACCGACCTGGACAGCAAGTGGCAGACCCGTACGAAGAAGGAAGACTTCGTCCTGCCGTCGCTGAACCTGGCGTGGGATCCGGGCAATGACTGGGTGTTCCGCTTCGCCGCCGCCAAGGTCATCGCCTGGGCACCCTACAACCAGATGGTGAACAACACCTTCCTCAACGACACCACGCTGAACGGCTCCGGTGGCAACGCTGACCTGTCGCCGTACGAATCCTGGAATTTCAACGCTTCTGCCGAGTACTACTATGCTCCGCAGGCGGTGGTGGCGTGGTCGGTGTTCTACAAGAAGATCGACAACTACATCGATACCTCGGCCACCATCGAGCGCCAGTACAACTCCATCCGCGACACGTCCCCGGCCACCTGGGAGAACCTGGTCGGCACCAACGGCTGCACCGCCGATGGTTACTGCGATTACAGCATCCAGCGTCCGCGCAACGCCGGCAGCGGCCACGTCAAGGGCTTCAACATCAGCTTCCAGCAGCCCTTCGGCGAAAGCGGTTTCGGCCTGACCAGCAACTACACCTATGCCAACGGCGAGAACAACACCGGCGATCCGCTGCCCTACCAGTCGCGCAACGCCGTGGCCTTCAGCCCTTACTACGAAAAGGGTCCGCTGAGCGCGCGACTGACCTGGAACTGGCGCGACAGCTACCTGGCCGGTGGCTACGTTGCCGGTGCCGCTCCGGCCAGCGTCGATGACTACGCCGAGCTGGGGGCCAGCATCGGCTACACCTTCAACGACAACTGGTCGCTCAACGTCGACGCGCAGAACCTGCTGGACGAGACCTATCTGCAGTACCTGGGCGACAAGGACCATCTGGCGGGCAAGTACAAGAGTGGCCGCCGCTACATGGCCACCCTGCACTTCAAGTTCTAGTCTGTCCCTCGTACCGCCCAACACGACGGGCCCGGAATTCCGGGCCCGTCGCATGATGGGGTTGTCCCGGACAGCTGCCGGTCGCTGACAGCAAACTCATACAGGAGTCACCTGATGCGCATTTCCTCGCTGGCCCCGTTGCCACTGTTGTTCTGCATGGCGCTGGCGCCGTTGGCACGAGGCGCTGATCCAGCCCCCATCGACAACGCCCCCGGCCCCGAACTGCGTGCCGACAGCCTGATGCTCGTGCCTGCCCCGGCCAGGGTGCAGCGGGGCAACGGCATTGGCATCCACGTCACCGCCAACACGCCCCTGCATGCCGAAGGCGAAGCCGCACAGCGCGTGGCCGCCCAGTTCGCCGAGCTGCTGGCACGCAGCGGTGGCCCGCGCCTGGCGACAGCCAAGGGCGCGACGGCAAAGGATGGCGGCATCCACTTCAGGATCATTCCCACCTTCCGCGACAGTGGCGAGAGCTACATGCTGGAAAGCACCGCACAGGGCGTGGTGGTGCAGGCGGGCAACGAAACCGGCCTGTTCTACGGTGCAACCACCCTGGCGCAGCTGGCCACCGCCGGCAACGATGGCGTTCTGCCGATCGTGGATATCCAGGACGAACCGCGCTTCAGCTGGCGAGGCTTCATGCTCGATTCGGCGCGTCATTTCCAGAGCCTGGACGAAATCAAGCAGGTGCTCGATGCGATGGCCGCGCACAAGCTCAACACTTTCCACTGGCATCTCACCGATGACCAGGGTTGGCGCATGGAGATCAAGCGCTACCCGAAGCTGACCGAGGTGGGCAGCTGCCGGCTGCCGGCAGGCGATGGCGGCATCGATCCGGCCAGCGGCAAGGAACATCCGTACTGCGGTTTCTACACGCAGGACCAGATCCGCGAAGTGATCGCCCATGCGGCCAGGCTGCATATCCAGGTGATCCCGGAAATCGATGTGCCAGGCCATGCCACCGCCGCCATTTCCGCCTATCCCGAACTGGGCTCGATCGACACCCCGCTCAAGCCGGTCAGCGAGTGGGGCGTATTCCCCAACCTGTTCAACGTGGAAGACAGCACCATCACCTTCCTGGAAAACGTGCTGGAAGAGGTCATCGAGCTGTTCCCGGCCAGGTATGTGCACGTCGGCGGCGACGAGGCAGTCAAGGACCAGTGGATCGCCTCCAGGCAGGTGCAGCAGCGCATGCGCGAGCTGGGCATCAAGGATGAGATGGCCATGCAGAGCCATATCATCAAGCGTCTGGAAACGTTCCTGGAACAGCACGACCGACGCCTGATCGGCTGGGATGAAATCCTTGAAGGCGGGCTGCCGCCGCAGGCCACGGTGATGTCCTGGCGTGGCACCGAAGGCGGCCTCGCCGCCGCCAGCAGCGGCCATGACGTGGTGATGTCGCCGGTCACGGACATGTACATGGATTACCTGCAGACCGCCTCGCCGAATGAACCACCAGGCCGCCCGGCCCTGATCACCCTCGCCCGCACCTACAGCTTCGAACCGGTACCGACCACGCTGGCGGAGGACAAGCGTCACCACATCCTCGGCCTGCAGGCCAACATGTTCACCGAGCACACGCGCAGCTACGCGCGGCTGCAACACAATGTTTTTCCGCGTCTTGCCGCGGTGGCCGAAACCGGCTGGAGCCCGCAGTCCCGACGTGACTTCCGCGATTTCCTGGCACGTCTGCCGGCGCAGCTTCAGCGGTACCGCGCATGGGGACTGGCCTACGCGCAGACGCCGTTCGAAGTGGAGATCCAGCCGGACGCGGATCGCCGCAGCGGCAAGCTGACGCTGGAACTCGCCAATCCGCTAGGCTACGAAGTGCGCTACAGCATCGACGGCACCCCGGTTACCGCCACCTCCCCGGTGTATCGCAGACCTCTGCAGACGCAGCTGCCATCGACGGTGACGGCGGCGGCGTTCTTCCAGGGCAAGCCGCTGGCGGCAGCGCCAACGGTGGCCGCGTTCACCGCCCAGTCGCTGCTGAGCCGCAATGACGATCAGCTGCTCAGCTGCCCGGGTTCCGGTCAGCTGGTGCTGCGGCTGGAAGACGATGGCCCGGCCGAGGGCGAACGCGCGGTGTTCAACGTGGACATCTTCAACCCCTGCTGGCGCTGGCCGAAGGCCGATCTTGGCGACGTCCGCACGCTGACGGTACGCGCGGGTCGTATCCCGTACTACTTCCAGCTGGCACACGATGAGCCGAACCGCCGCTTCGAAGCGCCCACGCGTGCGCACGGGGAGATGAAGATCCGGCGCGGCGACTGCAGCGGTCCTGCGCTGGCAGAGGTGCCCCTGCCCGCCGCGCCCGATGCGGACGGGTTCATCACTCTGCAGGCGGCAGTGCCGGAAAGCGCCAGGGGCACGGCCGATCTGTGCATCAATTTCACCGGCGATACGCGGCCGGCGATGTGGGTACTGGACGAAGTGACCCTGCAGCCGTAAAGCCCGTGGAGCGGGGCTCTGCCCCGCTCCACGGTGGTCCATCAGCCGGGCAGAGCCCGGCTCTACGCGACGGTGGCGACGATGCCGCGCCTGTCAGCCGCCCCGCCGCAACAGCACGTCCCGGGCCGGTGTCAGTGCTGTGGCCAGTCCGCCCAGCACACCCGCGCTGTTTGCCAGTGCATCCATCGGATCGGCCATGCGGGTCACCGTCAGCGCACCCTGCGCGAATTCGATGCCGATACCCATCATTACCAGCCCCAGGCCGACCCACAGCAACGGGCGGCCACGGCGGTACAACTGCACCGCGCTGCCGGCCAGCAGGAAATAGGCCAGGAAGTGTTCAACCTTGTCGCCCCCTTCAGGCAACGACACCGGCGGGGGCGGAATCAGACAGACAACCACCACGGCCAGCACCGCCAGCCACCACATCGCCGTCCACAGTCCCAGATGGCGCAACGGCTTGAACATGCCAGCGCTCACAGCCGCCAACTCAGGTCGCCCAGCTCGAAGGCCGGCTCGAAGTCCACCTTGCGCTGCAGCCCGATCACCTGGAAACGCTCGCCCATGCCGCTGGGCAGGGTCAGCTTCTTGACCTCCTCGCGCAGCTGCACCCGCCCCACCTCGTCGCTGCGCTCATCGGCCAGTGCCAATACCTGGTCCAGTCCATTGCCCAGCAGGAAGCTGGCCTGGCTGCAGTAGCCGGAAAGATCGAAGCCTGCATGCAGGCCAGCTTCGGCCATCGCCGTGAAGTCCACCGACGCGGTGATGTCCTGCAACCCCGGCCAAAGGAAGACATCGTTGTGCACATGGTGGCGATAGAACGCCCGCAGCGTTCCGTCCTCGCGCTCGGGCTGGTAATACTCGCTGCGGCTGTAGCCATAATCGACGAACAGCATCGCGCCGCGCTGCAGGCCACCGGCCACCGCCTGCAACCAGTACGGCAGCTGCGGCAGCAGCTCGGAACGGTAGCCATCGGCGAAAGGCCTTTCCAGGTAGCGTTCAAGGTGCCGCACGGCGCCATTGAGCAGCATGTCCGCCGGCTGCGCGCCGCGCACGAAGCCGCCCTGCGCGTCCAGCTCCACGGTTTCCTCGTAGACCTCGCCGTCCTTTACCAGGAACCGCGGCGTGGGCAGCGCATCGATCACCTCGTTGGCGAACACCACGCCCTCCCAGTCGTCATCGAACGGCCGGTCCAGCCATTCCACGCGGCCACCGATATCGGCCGGCAGGTTCTGCTGCAGCCGTTCGCGCTGGCGCTCGCGCAGGTCCGCGCTGGGCTCCAGGATGGCATAGCGCGCCGGCAACGCCTGCAGCTCGGCAAGCCGCAGCAGCACCGCTTCGGCGAACGCACCACTGCCGCCGCCCAGCTCCAGCATGCGCGACGCTGCGCCCAGCTGACCGAATATCGGCGCCAGTGCATTGGCCACGCTTGCCGCGAACAGCCCGCCAAGCTCCGGCGCGGTGGTGAAATCGCCGCTGGCGCCGAACTTGCTGGCGCCGGCACTGTAATAGCCCCATCCGGGGGCATACAGGCACAGCTCCATGAAGCGCGAGAAAGGCACGGCCCCCCCCTGCTCGCGGATTTCCGCGCGCAGGGCGGCAGCCAACTGATCGCTGTGGGCCAGGGCATCGGCATCGGGCTGGGGAAAGGTGGACTGCATGGCGTCTTCAAATGCGGTGACAATGGCACACAGGATAGCCGAGCCTTGGAGCACGCCCCATGACCGACACCACGCCCGTCGCCCTCATCACCGGCAGCGCCCGCCGCATCGGCGCCGCTATCGCCGCCCACCTGCACCGGTACGGCTACCGCGTGGTGCTGCATGCCCACCGTTCCGGAGAGGACCTGCAGGAGCAGGCCTTCGCCTTTGAACGGACCCGGCCTGGCAGCGTGCTGGCGCTGCAGGCGGACCTGCGAGATGCCGATGCGCTGCCCGATCTCATCGAACAGGCGGTGGCGCATTTCGGTCGGCTGGACGCGCTGGTCAACAACGCGTCGAACTTCTTCGCCACGCCCTTGGGGCAGATCACCGCCGAGGCAGTGGATGAGCTGTATGCGGTGAACGCGCGCGCGCCCCTGCTGCTGGCCCAGGCAGCCGCCCCGCACCTGCGTCGCCATCAGGGGTGTATCGTCAACCTGACCGATCTGCATGGCAGCACGCCCATGCGCGACCACCCTGCGTATTCCATGGCCAAGGCCGCACTGGAAATGGCGACCCGTTCACTGGCGCTGGAACTGGCGCCGAAGGTGCGGGTGAATGCCGTGGCGCCCGGTGCCATTCTGTGGCCCGAACAGGGCAAGGATGATTTCGCGCGCGATGCGCTGCTGGCACGCACGCCGCTGGGCCGCACCGGCACGGTGGAGGAAATTGCCGAAGCAGTGCGCTGGCTGATCGCCGATGCCGGTTTCATCACCGGCCACACCCTGCGCATGGATGGCGGCCGATTGTTGAGCTGACGCCTGTAGAGCCGGGCTCTGCCCGGCTGACGCATTACCGCGCAGCGGGGCAGAGCCCCGCTCTACATGGCTGATGGATCACCGCGCAGCGGGGCAAGGCCCCGCTCTACGCGCCTTCCAGCTCCACTACTTCGAAGGTGTCATCGTGCTGCGGATGCGCGCGCCACAGCGCTTGCAGCGTGAGACCACTTACCGGGTCCACGAACGCCGGCGCGATGTCCGCCAGCGGCTTGATGACGAACGCATGCTTCAATTCCGGACGCGGGATACGCAGGTGGCCGGGACCTTCGATGATCGCATCGCCATAGAACACCACGTCGATGTCCAGGGTACGGTCGGAAAAACGGGGGCCGCTCCTGTCACGGCCGTGCCTGTCCTCCAGCGCATGCAGCCATGAATCCAGCACATCCAGCGGCAGATCCGTCTCGATCGCCACGCCACTGTTGAGGAAGGCGGGACCATCGAATCCTACCGCGGCGGTGCGATAGGCCGGTGACACGGCAATGGTGCCGAAACGCTGCGCCAGCGCGGCAACAGCGGCATGAAGATGGCGGCGGGGCTGCACATTGCTGCCCAGGCTCAGAAGCACGGTGTTCATGCGTTTCACAGGTGGTAGGGGGCTGGGCTGCCTTGCTCGTGGCAGCGCGTTACCATTGGAACGCACTTGATGGGAGTCTGCCAATGACTTATTGCGTTGGAATAGAGGTGGACGAAGGCCTGGTCTTCGCCGCTGACACCCGCACCAATGCCTCGCTGGACAACATCCGCGTGCATCGCAAGCTGCATGTCTTCGAGTATCCGGGCCAGGCGGTCTTCGTGCTGATGGCGGCCGGCAACCTGGCCACCACGCAGCTGCTGGTCTCGCGCCTGCGCCGGGACGTGGAAGAACAGCGCAAGCCCAACCTGCGTACCCTCAGGCACCTGTTCGAGGTGGTCGAGTATGTTGGCGCACTGCTGGTTGCCAGCCAGGTGCAATGCCGCGACCCGGGGGACGGACTTGACGGCGTCAACACCCAGGCCACCCTGATCCTCGGCGGACAGATCGCGGGCGGCGCCCCGGGCGTGTACATGATCTATCCGCTGGGCAACGCCATCGCCGCCTCGCCGGAAACGCCTTACCTGCAGATCGGCGAATCCAAGTACGGCAAGCCGATCCTCGACCGCATCATCCGCCCGCACACCGCGCTGGACGATGCCGCTCGCACGGCGGTGGTATCGCTGGATTCGACCATGCGCTCCAACCTGTCGGTGGGACTGCCGCTGGACCTGGTGTTGATCCGGCGCGACGAACTGCGCATCCGCGACCAGCTGCGGCTGGACGGAGATTCCCCGCTGTTTGCCGATATCCACCATAACTGGGCGCGCCGGCTGGAACAGGCTGTATCCGAACTGCCGCGCTTCCCGTGGGAAACCGTCCGCAGCGGGTAGCGCGGGGGCTGCGCCGCTGCGCGGCAAGGCCCCATCCGGGCAGAGCCCGGCCCTACGGGACCGTAGCCGCGCGCTACCCTCCCAGCGCCGATGCCACCGAACGGAATACCTGCTGCATCTCCAGCGGCTTGCGCAGCACATGCACCACCACGCCCGATGGTGCCAGCTCCGGCGAAACCTCCACGCCCTCCTGTTCCAGCACCAGCGCCGGCCCAGCGAAGCCCCTGTCAGCCAGCTCCCCCAGCGTCTCGGCCACGGTCAGCAAGGGCCCGCCACCATCGATGATCACCAGCACCGGCATCACGCCCCGCTGCATGCCGCGCAGCGCCGCCGCGCCATCGGAGGCCAACTGCAGCTGGTATCCCTGGCTGGACAGTGCATTGCCCAGCAGCGAGAGCCGGGTCGCTTCACCATCCACCACCAGGATCCGCTGGCCAGTACCCGCCGATACCGGTAGCGGTGCCGGTTCAGTCATCTGCACATCCTGGTTGACCGGCAGCTGGATGTCGAACCGCGTGCCCCGCCCTGGTTCACTGCGTACCTGGATGCTGCCACCGCAGCTTTCGATGATGCGCTTGCAGGACATCAGCCCCAGGCCGGTGCCCTCGCTCCTGGTAGTGAAGAATGGCACGAAGAGCCGCTGCAGCGTCGTCGCGTCCATACCCACGCCTTCATCGATGACGGAGATCCGCAGCCAGTGCCGACCCTCCCGGCAGCCCTCATCGGCGGCGACCAGGCAAAGCCGGCCACCCTCAGGCATCGCCTGGATCGCGTTCAACGCCAGGTTGAGCAGCACCTGCTGCAGCTCGGTGTAGTTGCCGTCCACGGCCAGATCGTCATCGCTCACCTCTACCTGCAGCGCCACCGTGTCTGGCAGGGTGCCCCGCAGCAGCAGCTGCACCGCCTCGAACAGGTGCAGAATCTGCACGCGTTCGCTGTGACCGCGCGATCCGCGCACGAAAGACAGCATGGATTGCGCCATCTCGTGGCCCCGACGCCCGCATTCGGCGATGACGTCGGCCATGTGCCACAGCTGCGGGTCACTGGTGCGCGCCTTCAGCAGCTCCGGCATGATCAGCAACGGCTGCAGGATATTGCGCAGATCGTGGCTGAGGCCTGCGGCGAGCAGCGACAGGCTTTCCAGCCGCTGCGCCCGCATCAGTTCGGCTTCCACGCGCTGCGCATCGCCCTGCGTGCGGGCATCGCGCACCGCGCGCGCCACGGCCGAAGGCAGGCGTGCCGGCTGGTGCTTGATGATGTAATCATTGGCGCCACGCTGCAGGGCGGCGACCGCCGTCTCTTCGCCCAGCGTGCTGGAAAGGAACAGAAAAGGGAGATCGGGCTGGGCCTGCCGCACGACATCCAGCGCACGGAATCCCGCGAAGTCTCCAGTATCCAGCTCGGCCAGCACGATATCGGGCTGGAACGTGGGCAGCGCCGCCTGGAGCTGCACTTCATTCTGCACACGCTCGAAGCTGGCCAGCATGCCGGCTTCGCGTATCAGCGCGGCAACACGTTCCGCGTCTGCCGGCGAATCTTCCACCAGCAGTATCCGCAGATTGCCCAGTTCCTGAGCTTTCACCGTCATGGCCCCACCCCGGCTTCCTGCATCGGCTTTCCCTCGAGTGTTCCCGCCCCGTTTCCCGCGCCGGTTACAACAGCGCCGCACGGCGCCTCACACTATATTGCAGCGTACCCAGCGGAGGTCAATGGGGCCGGTCAGCCATAGGATTTGCTCAGGATCCGATTGACGCGGTTCCAGTCAGTTTTCGGTCTGCTCGGATCGACCGTGGTCGGGGCAGGTGCCGGGCCGGCGCCCTGGCGTGATACCGAACCGAAAACCGGTCGGCCGAATGTCCAGTACGCCACGCAACTACCGACCACCAGCAGTAACGCCGCCACCATCCGCATGGGGGTCCACCTCATCTCGTCTTCGCCCATGCGGGTCAGGGTGGCATTGGAAGGAAGCTCGCCGTTGCCCAGATCAGACAGCCGGATGTCTCTCGCACGCGCCGCCTCGGCACCGCCACCAGCGATCTTCGGCAGCAGGGTGTGGTGCTGGGCGGGAACAGCAAGGGAAACGTGCGGCATGATGGATGGCCTCCAGACGAATAGCCGACATGTTTTCCAAACTTTTTTCGGAAACGCTTTCAGCAATCGATCATTCAGGCGCTGACCCGCCGCGCACGCGCGGAAACAACAAGGCGCCCCGAGGGGCGCCCTGTCTGCCATCACACAGCAACCGTGGATCAACGGCTACCGGTGAACTTCAGCCCGGAGGCATTGACGCTCTTCACGCCCTTGATTGCCTTGGCCTTGGTGATCGCGTCGTCATGCTCCTGTTTGCTGGCAACCGTGCCAGAAAGCGTCACGACGCCATTGACGGTTTCCACCGAAATGTCTCGACCCGGGGTGCTCTCACTGACCAGCAGATCACCCTTCACCTTGGTGGTGATCCAGGTGTCGGTTACCGGCTCGTTGGAGTCGCGCTTGTGATCGGCGTTCTGCTTGTGATCGGTGTGCTGGGCGTCCTTGCGAACGGGATCATTGGCCATGGCCAGCGGAGCCGCCAGCAGCATGCCCAGGCCGATGGTCGCGGTCAGCAGCTTTGCATTGGTCTTCATCGTGCGTGTCTCCTTCGTTGGTGGCCGAAGTGTCGCCCAGCACCTGTCCAGCCGGTGTGCCGGCGCCGTCATGCCGGAGTGAACCCGCCGCCTGCGCGTGTACCGTTCAGATTCCCCGGCGCCGCCAGCGCAGGTTAGGCTGACCTGCCCCACCGCTTGAGCGCGCCATGAAGCATCCCCCGCTGCAGATCGCCCTGATCGGCTATGGCATGGCCGGCCGGGTATTCCATGCACCGCTTATCCAGCACACCCCCGGGCTGGCCCTGCACAGCGTGGTCAGTTCGCGGCGCGATGAACTGCGCCGGCAGTTCACCGACGTGAGGGTGTGCACCGACCCGGCGCAGGTATTCGACGACCCGGCCATCGACGCGGTGGTGATCGCAACCCCGAACGATCTGCACGCGCCCTTGGCGATGGCCGCGCTGGATGCCGGCAAGCATGTGCTGGTGGACAAGCCATTCGCGCTGGATGACACCGAGGCGGCCCACATTCTGGACGCCGCCCAAGCCGGTGCACGCGTGGCCACGGTATTCCAGAATCGTCGGTGCGATGCGGATTTCCTGACCCTTCGCAGCCTGTTGCAGGCCGGTACGCTGGGTCGGATCGCCGAGTGCCATTCGCACTTCGATCGCTTCCGTCCGAAGGTGCGGGATCGCTGGCGCGAACGTGATGCGCCCGGCAGCGGTGTCTGGTACGACCTTGGCCCACACCTGCTGGACCAGATGCTGCAGCTGTTTGGCTGGCCGCAGGCGATCGATGCCGATCTGGATTGCCAGCGTGGCGAAGGCGGTACCGACTACCTGCACGCGGTGCTGCATTACCCGCGCATGCGCGCCATCGTGCACGCCGGCTCGCTGGTTGCCGCAGCGTCCCCGCGTTTCGCCGTGCATGGCACGCGTGGCAGCTGGACCAAGCACGGGCTCGACGTGCAGGAGGCACAGCTGGCGGCGGGTTTTGCGCCGGGCGCGCCGGGATGGGGGCTGGATCCGCATCATGGTGAGCGCACATGGTGGGATGACGCCGGCGTACAGCAGCGGGAAACGGTGGACAACCTGCCCGGTGACTACCGGCGCCTGTATGCGCGTTTTGCCGATGCCATTCGTGGCGAGGATGACCCGGAGGTCACCCCGACGCAGGCGCGGCAGTTGATGCAGCTGCTGGACGCCGGACGCACCAGCGCGCGCGAAGGCCGTCGCGTATTGCTGTGATGGCTTTTACCTCACCGCGCAGCAGGCCCGTAGAGCCGGGCTCTGCCCGGCTGGAGCTTGCCGCGCAGCGGGGCAGAGCCCCGCTTTACGATATCGCCGTCAACGCGGTTTCACCGCATGGCCACCGAATTCGTTGCGCATCGCCGCCAGCAGGCGGTCGGTGAAGGAATTGGCTTCGCGCGAACGCAGGCGCTCCAGCAACGACAGCGTAATCACCGGCGCCGGCACATCCAGGGCGATCGCTTCGGCCACCGTCCAACGACCTTCGCCGGAATCGGACACATACGGCGCGATGCCATCCAGCGATGGATTGCGCTGCAGCGCCTGCGCGCTCAGGTCGAGCAACCACGAACGCACCACGCTGCCGTGGCGCCACACTTCGGCCACCTGCGCCAGGTCCAGCTGCATTTCCTGCTTGCGCTCCATCAGCGCGAAGCCTTCGGCGTAGGCCTGCATCATTCCGTACTCGATGCCGTTGTGGATCATCTTGGTGTAATGGCCCGCGCCGCTGGGACCCACCCGCGCCCAGCCGCGGTCCGCCGCCGGTGCCAGTGCCTGGAAGATCGGCGCGAGCCGCTCCACCGTGTCGGCGTCGCCACCGATCATCAGGCTGTAGCCTTCCTGCAGGCCCCATACCCCGCCGCTGGTACCGCAATCCACATAAAAGATGTCATCGTCCGCCAGCGAACGGGCGCGCCGCATCGAATCCTGGTAGTTGGAGTTGCCGCCGTCGATCACCACATCGCCCTCGGCCAGGTGCGGTACCAGCTGCGCGAGGGTCTGGTCCACCGTATCGCCGGCCGGCACCATCAGCCACACCACGCGCGGGGCCGGCAGCGCTTCCACGGCCTCGGCCAGCGATGCCCGGGTTTCCAGCCCCGCGGCGGCGGCTACCGAACGCGCCGGCTCCATGGGGTCGTAACCCACTACGCGGTGCGCACCACGCTGCAGCCGCTGGGCCATGTTCGCGCCCATGCGGCCCAGGCCGATCATTGCAATATCCATCTTTTCACCTTTGCGTTGGGAGGTCGTAGCGGACAGCGCCGCCCGGCCTGGAATCAGAAGTCAGGCTGCCTGGCATACCCGAGGCTGCGCAGTGGTCCAACTGGGCCTGCCGCCAGCGCCGGTACAGCGTGGTGTGCAGATTGTGCATCGTCAGTTCCACCTCGAACGGCGTACGCGGGTTCCGGTCCAGCAGGCGGACGATGTGATGACCAATGGGTCTTATACCGCGTGGATGCACGTAGATCAGGAACTGCCGGTAGAACGCATCGTCCAGCAATGCCTGCATCCGCTGCAGAACCGCGCTTTCCTCATCGTTCAATGATGCGCGCAGGGCAGCATCGCGCTCGTCCAGCAGGCGTTCGAAGAAGCGTACGCCACGCCGTGGTATCTGCCGCGACAGCTGCCACAGCGCCCGGTTACGCTGGTCATACCACGCCAGCCCGCCATGCTCCTGCAGCGCTGCGGCGGCGTCTTCCCCTACGTCCACGACGATGAAATTTTCGGCCTGGTTGTTCAGATCATCCAGCGTATCGCGCCCGAACGCATGGGTGATGTAACCCGGCACGCCCATGAATGCCTGCCGCCCCATCGCCGCCGTGCGCACCGCTTTGCCGTCGGCGAACAGCTCACCTGCGTGCGCGCCGAGCAGGATGCTGTTGGTGTCGTGCAGGGTGAGAAAGGTGCCTATGCCCAGCTCGTCGCTGCCGAAGGCAGCGTCGAAGCCGGCGTCACCATACAGTTCGCGCTGTGTTGCCAATTGCGCCACCTGGCGGCCCACGCCGCATTCGCTGCGCACGCTGCCATGGTAGAACGCATCCAGTGCACCGCTGTTGCTGCCAAGCGGCCGGTAGCCGCGCCCCAGGCTGCGCGTCGCCTGCCACCCCTGCGCCGCGGCACCGCGCACGCCGAATCCAATCCAGCCCAGTTGCAGGCCGGAAAACCGGTAATCGGGGTTCGCCTGCAACGCATGCGCCGCCCGTCGTGCGGCATGGCCCAGCGGGAATGCAAACGCGCACACCGTTGCCGGGTGCTCCAGCAGGCGCAGCATCAGCTCGTCGTGGGCCTGCGCATCCAGCCGCGACGGCAACTGCACACGCAGATCACCAGCGGTCTGCGCCCCGGCAAGATCGCCACGCTGGCACACTGCGCCAGCACGCACCTGCGGCGAGGGCACATCGGTCACCTGGAAACGCCAGCCCAACCGTTCCAGCAAGCCCTGTCGGCAATCCGGCGCGGACATGGCCGTGCAGGGCCAACAGGCCAGCAAAAGCGCAAGCAGCGGGACGGACCCACGCATGCTCAGCGCGATCCGCTGTCCACCGTATCGTTGTCGGCAGGCTGGTCAGCATCGCTCGCCGCCGGGGTGGGCACCAGCAGGTACTGCTGCAGGCGCTGGAAGAAGCGGCCATAGAACTCCTTGTCCTGCACGGTGCTGCTGGCCACCTTCACCAGCGAATCGTCATTGCTGCCGAAGGGCAGCGACACCGAGCCCAGTGCGCCCACGCCGACACTGGCCGACGTCGGACTCTTCTTCAGCGCATAGCGGTCCTGCACCGCGCTGACGAAGACCAAGGCCTTGTCGCCACGCGGCGCGCAGGAAATGCGCAGCACCAGCTGTTCATGGTCATCATCGCGCGGCTGGAAATTCTTGTTGCCTTCCACCGCGCCGCCGTCCGCGCGTGCAATGGCATAGCCCTGACTGAGCAGCGTGCGACGCGCCGCTTCACAGGCATCGGCTGAACTGCCGCCCACGGTGCGCGAATACATGTCGCCGGAATCGAACGATTCGCGCAGCAGCGTATTGTCCGCCGCGCGGCCGCCACACGCACTGAGCAGCAGGGCGGCAAGACTGGCCACAAGCAGGTTACGAGGCCGCATGGAAACTCCGCAAAGTTCGGTCCAGCACAGCATAGCGGGCCAGGTGTAGAGCCCGGGTCAGGGCGCCTCAGCCGTTCAGGTAACCGCCACCCCCGCGCGGTGCCGGCCCGCGGCCGGCACCCATCGCATTGCTCAGTCTGCCCAGCGCCCCGCCCCGGTGGACTGCGGCAGCACCTGGGCCGACAGCGGCCTGTCCACTTCCAGCAGATTCACCGCATCGGCCAGGATCGCCGCCGACTCGCGCAGCAGCGGGTCTGGACGCTTCTCGGCGGCCTTTTCGCGGGCAGCATCCTTGACGATGTCGCGCTCGTTGCCGGTCAGGCCGTCGTCATTGCTGTCGTCTGCCAGCGGGTCCAGGTCCAGTCCCATTTCCTTACGGATCGCCTGGCGCTCCTTGCGCTGGTTTTCCTGGCGCTCGCGCTCGGTGCGCCGCTCGCTTTCATTCAACGAGATGTACTTCTTCGCCTTCTCGGCACGGAACTGCTCGACATCCTCGTTCCACCACACGAATTCCTTGTCGGTGGCGATGCGTGCGTCATGGAGGGTTTCCAGCTTCGGCAGCAGCGGCGCGAAGTTGCCGTACTGGGTGTGCGGCACGGCGGCGATACGGGTCCAGGGCAGTGCGTTGTCGTAGGTGCTCTCACCGAATTCGCTGGCATCCACACTCGCCGGGAATGCCAGGTCCGGCACCACGCCCTTGTGCTGGGTGCTGCTGCCACTGACACGGAAGAACTGCGCGATGGTCAGCTTCACCTGGCCGAAGCGCTGCTTCTCGCCGCTCGGCCAACGGTCCAGGTCCACGATGTTCTGCACCGTGCCCTTGCCGAACGTGGTTTCGCCGATCACCAGACCACGGCCGTAATCCTGGATGGCACCGGCGAAGATCTCCGAAGCCGATGCCGAACCGCGATTGATCAGAACGGCCAGCGGACCATCCCAGGCCACCGCTTCGCTGCGGTCGCTGTTGACCGTCACCCGGCCGCCGGACTCCCGCACCTGTACCACCGGACCCTGTTCGATGAACAGACCGGTCAGCTCGATGGCCTCGTCCAGCGAACCGCCACCGTTGTTGCGCAGGTCCAGCACCACGCCGTCCAGCTTGTCGTTCTTGAAGCCGGCCAGCAGCTTGGCCACGTCACGCGTCGCCGATGCATAGTCGGTGGCATTGCGACGGCGGCCTTCAAAATCCTGGTAGAACGTCGGCAGCTTGATCACCCCGACCTTGCGCTCGGGCTCGCCATCCTTGCCGGGCAGCGTCAGCGTTTCGCCCTTGGCGGCCTGTTCGGCCAGGCGCACCTTCTGGCGGGTCAGCACCAGCGTATGCGGCTTGCCATCCACGCCTTCTTCGGCCGGAATGAATTCCAGGCGTACCTGGGTGTCCTTGTTGCCACGGATCTTGGCCACCACGTCATCGATGCGCCAGCCGATCACATCCTCGATGGGGCCGGACTTGCCCTGCCCCACGCCGACGATGCGGTCGCCCGGCTTCAGGGTGCCGTTGACCGCGGCCGGACCGCCGGCAATGACCTCGCGTATCACCACCATGTCGTCCTGGCGTTGCAGCTGTGCGCCGATGCCTTCCAGCGACAGCGACATCGCCTGGTTGAAGTTCTCCGCCGTGCGCGGAGTGAAGTAGTCGGTATGCGGATCCACCGCGCTGGTGTAGGCATTGAGGAAGAACTGGAACACGTCCTCTCCCTTCAGCTCGTTGACCGATTTCTCCAGCGTGGAATACCGCTTGTCGAGGGTCTTGCGGATGTCATCGGGCTTCTTGCCGGCCAGCTTCAGGCGCAGCCAGTCGTTCTTGACCGACTTGCGCCACAGCTCGTCCAGCTCGGCATCGCTGGCTGCCCACGGCACATCCTTGCGGTCGTATTCGAACTTTTCGTCGCTGCTGAAATCCGGCTCGCGCTTCAGCAGCCCGCGGGCATAACCCACCCGCTGCGCCACCCGCTGCTTGTACACCGAGAACACCTGGAACGCCGGCTCCAGCTCGCCGCCGCGGATGGCCGTGGCGATGCTGGCCTCGAAGGGTGCGAAGCGGGCGACGTCGGCCTGGGTGAAGAACTGCTTGCCGCTGTCCAGCGTTTCAAGGTAGCGCTTGAAGACATCCTTGGAGGTGGCTTCATCCAGCGCCCGCGGCCGGTAGGCATAGCGGCTGTCGGACAGCAGCCCGTAGACCAGCTTGGAGGTGGTCACCTGATCCGGCGTGGCCGCCGCGGGCAAGGCAGGCGAATCGGCCTGGGCGGCCAACGCAAGCGGGGCGCTGAGCGCCAGGGCCATCAGGAATGCGGGGGCTTTGAATATCATGGACTTGCTCGGGGGACCTTGCCGGAAGTGAGACTGCGCGAGGGTTGGACCCCACGACAGTGCCGAAAGTTGCAGGCGTTGTCACCCACCCCTTCGGAACGCGCATTTCCAGCGTAAACGTCGGCCTGTAGCAAATTGTGAATGTGCGGCGGCAAAGCCGCCGCGCGGCGGTTGATGGATCAGGTCCTGGTGGGTGAGGTCCTGGTGGGTGACGACCGTTGGTCGTCACACTCTTGAGCCGGGCAACGGCGACGACCAACGGTCGTCATCCACCACACCGCCATGGGGCTCCCCATCTCACCACAACAGCCTCGCCACCACAGCCGCCGCGCGTCACCCTGGATCAGGCGACGCCAGCGCCCTTGGCCTGTACGTCGGCGTGGTATGACGAGCGCACCATCGGGCCGGAGGCCACATGGCTGAAACCCAGCTCGTAACCGTAGTCTTCCAGCGCCTTGTAATCCTCGGGCGTCCAGTACTTCAGCACCGGGTGGTGATGGGCGGTCGGCTGCAGGTACTGACCGATGGTGATCATGTCCACGTCGTGCGCGCGCAGGTCGCGCATGGTGGCCTTGATCTGCTCGAACTCTTCGCCCAGGCCCAGCATGATGCCGCTCTTGGTCGGCACGTCCGGATGCTGCGCCTTGAAGTTCTTCAACAGCGTCAGCGACCACTGGTAATCCGCGCCGGGGCGTACGTTGCGATACAGGTCCGGCACGGTCTCGATGTTGTGGTTGAAGACATCCGGCGGGCTCTTCGCCAGGATCTCCAGCGCGCGCTCCATGCGGCCCTTGCCGCGGAAATCCGGGGTCAACACTTCGATGCGCGTACCCGGCGACTTCTCGCGGATGGCGGTAATGCAGTCCACGAAATGCTGGGCGCCGCCGTCGCGCAGGTCATCGCGGTCAACGCTGGTTACCACCACGTACTTCAGGCCCATGTCGGCCACGGTCTCGCCAAGGCTGGCCGGTTCATTGGCATCGGGCGGCTTCGGGCGGCCATGAGCCACATCGCAGAACGAACACCGGCGCGTGCAGACTTCGCCCAGGATCATGAAGGTCGCCGTGCCATGTCCGAAGCATTCGTGGATGTTCGGGCAGCTGGCTTCCTCGCACACCGTCACCAGACGGTTCTCGCGCAGCTTGGCCTTGAGCTGCTGCACAGCATTGCCCGAAGGAATGCGCACGCGGATCCACGAGGGCTTGCGCAGCACCGGCGCGTCGGCGAACTGCACCGGGGAACGATTGATCTTGTCCCCACCCAGCTGTTTGACACCGGCCTGCAGCGTCGCGGCGGCGGGAGCGGGCTCGCCCTGCAGCATTTGCAGGGGAATGGTGCGGGCGGTCTGTTCGGTCATGGGGCTTCCGGCGGCAACACAGCCGCGTGGTATCGGTTCAAATCAGGCGGACAGGCAATCAAGCGCAGCGGGCCGTTCCAGCGAAGGCTGCAGCAACAGCCCGAACTGACGGGCCAGCTGCTCCAGCAGCACGGGCTTGACGGCGTCCATCCCGGACGCGCCGCCCAAGTCTACCATCGCGGTCACCTGCAGCCCCTGGTAACCACACGGGTTGATGCGGTGAAAGGGTTCCAGGTCCATCGCCACGTTGAAGGCCAGACCGTGGAACGTGCAGCCACGGCGTACGCGGATGCCGAGCGCGGCCACCTTCGCACCGGCCACGTACACGCCGGGCGCGCCTTGCTGGCGTTCGGCGCCGATGTTCCATTCGGCCAGCGTGTCGATGATGGCCTGCTCGATGCGGCACACGTAATCACGCACGCCGATGCCCAGCCGCGGCAGGCGCAGCAGGGGATACACCACGATCTGCCCCGGCCCGTGATAGGTCACCTGACCGCCGCGATCCACCTGCACCACCGGAATATCGCCGGGTGCCAGCACGTGTTCCGGCTTGCCGGCCTGGCCCAGGGTGAACACCGGATCGTGCTCCACCACCCACAGCTCATCAGGAGTGTCGTCATCGCGCTGGTCGGTGAAACGCTGCATTGCGCGCCACACCGGCTCGTATGCCTGACGTCCCAGGTCGCGCACCACGGCTACGCGGGCTTGGCGCTGTCCGGGGGCCTCTGCTGCCATGCCGTTGCCGGTTACAGCGTCCACTTCACTTCCGGATGCTCGCGCAGCACCTGGTGGGCCAGGTCGTACTGCGCACGGTCCTTGGCGGTGAAGGCCAGGCGCACCGAAATGTATTTGCCGTTGGACGAATGCTTCCAGCTGATGCGTTCATGCTGCACGGCGATGCCAGCGGCCTGCAGCAGGGTGGGCAGCTCGTGTTCCAGCCCGGAATCCGCCGCGCCCATGGCGCTGAGTTCGAACTCACCGGGAAACTGGAACCCGTGTTCGGGATTGTCGGACTTGATTTCCATGCAGCCATTATCGGGCCGCGGCAGGGGAAACCCAAGGGGCATGCAATGCTGCCGGATAGAGCCGGGCTCTGCCCGGCTGGGCATTACCGTGCAGCGGGACAGAGCCCGCTCTGCAACTTACCGGTGCTGTCGGCCGCAGGCCGGCAATACCGCGATTACGGCGTTTACCACGCCAGCTGCATCAGGTGGAGTTCACCCAGCCCTTGTTGCTTCTTTCGTCTTCCACTTCCCACATGGTGCCTTCCCGGGTGCCGGTGGGGTACAGCAGCATGCAAGGTCAGCACCACATCGGTGGTCTGGCTGCGGAAGCTCAGCCCGCTGGCCACTGCCCCGACCTTGCCGCCGAGGAGTCCGACCAGCAGTCCACCGACGGCATTGCCAATGGCGTTGCTGTTCTGCGGGATCAGGTCCGGCACCGGCACGTAATCGGCGGCGCGGATCTGGCCCTTGCCCATGTTGGAACGGCCACGCAGCTCGCCGTCGGCGGCCAGCGCGCGCTCGGCTTGCTCTGTTCCTGCGCGGATGTCCTGCCGGACGCGAAGGCATCGGGTAGGCCGACGGACGCCGTTGCCCTGACCGCCCCCAGGCCGATACCCCGCGCAGTCCCGGCGCAGCAAACATGACGGGCCTTTCACAACGGAAACCTCAGCTGAACAGAGCGGCATGCATGCCCGTAAGGCCAGCCAACGGATAGCGGCCGCGCAGCGTCCCATTTACGGGACAATAAGATGATCAAGCGCGGGATCGACTCATTTTCACGCTGACGCTACCCTGAGTACGCCAAAAACGTCGAAAAACTCCTGGGACATCCATGCACCCCACGCGCTTTGCTGCTGCCTTCGGGCTTACCGGCCTGCTGGCCGCCGCCCTTCCCCTCCACGCCGCCGAGCAATGCAGCCAGAGCGCGTTGAGCGAGCACCCACCGCAGATCAACTTCCGCGTAGACAACGATCTGTTCGGTGGCGCCGACCAGGATCAGGGCTATACCAACGGCGCACAGCTGACGCTGGTGTCCCCCAACCTGGTGGACTACACCAACGACCCCTGCCTGCCGCGTCTGGCGCGCTGGGTGAACAGCCATCTGGAAGCCCTGCATCCGGGCGAATTCGCGCAGCAGAACATGATCTTCAGCGTGGCCCAGGGCATCTTCACCCCCACTGATTTCACCCGCCGCGATGTCATCGAAGACGACCGTCCGTATGCCGGCGTGCTGATCGCCAGCTTCGGTTACAACGCCCGCCGTGGAAACTTCCTGCAGACCACCCAGCTGACATTCGGCGTTGTTGGACCGTGGGCATTGGGCAAGGAAGTGCAGAACGCCGTGCACGACGCACTGGGCGATGAGAAATTCCAAGGCTGGCATAACCAGTTGCACAACGAACCGGTGCTCATGCTCACCCATGAGCGGATGAACCGTTGGCCTCGCGATGCCAGCGTCAATGCCAGCGGCTGGGGCTGGGATGCCATCAGCCACTACGGTGGTGCAGTCGGCAACCTGGCCACTCATCTGAACGCAGGCGGCGAAGTACGTTTCGGCTGGAGGTTGCCGGATGACTTCGGCAGCACGCCCTTGCGACCGGCCGGCGAGAACACCGCGCCCTCCAATTCCAGCCGGCCCCGTGGCTGGTTGTGGCATCTGTTCGCCACCACCGATGCCGCATGGGTAATCCGCGACATCACGCTGGATGGCAACACCTTCCGCAACAGCCACAGCGTGGACAAGAAGCACGTGGTGGCGCAGGGAGGATATGGCGTTGCGGTGATGCGCGGGCGCTGGAAATTCGCGGTGGCGCGTTATCACAGCACCAAGGAATTCGACGGCCAGCGGCAATCGCCGATCTTCGGAAGTTTCACCATCAGCCGATCGTTGTGATGCCGGGCACCGCCCGGCAACGTCTCGATACGTAGAGCGGGGCTCTGCCCCGCTGTGCCGCCCGCCACCAGCCGGGCAGAGCCCGGCTTTAGGTGCCAATCAGCCGGGCAGAGCCCGGCTCCACGTCACCAGCCGAAACCGGCGCCGAAGCCCACCGATGCGTCGTCGCCGCTGAACGCACCGCCCAGCGTCACCGTGGCACGCTCGCTGATGGCACGCTGGTAGCCCACCGACAGTGCCGACTGGCCACCCTGGAAACCGACACCCACGCCCACGCGGTTGTCGGTGCGCACACCCGCCGCACTTGTAGCCATGTTGAGCATGGCCGAGCTCATGGCACCCTGGCGATCAATCCGGCGATCCATGTTCTTCAAGCGCTGGTCCACTTCCCCCTTGAACACATCGAAGCTGTCGCTCAGCCCTTGGAACTTCGTATCGGTATAAGTGTTGGCCGAAGCAACGCCACCATCCAGCTGCGCCTTGTTCACCGCGTCGGTGGCTTCAGTGCCCTCGGCCACGTTGGTGATCTGCCGTTCGCTGCCGGCACTGCCCACCGACACCGAGTTGGCGCGGTCGGCCACCGAGCCGCTGCCCAGTGCCACCGCGTTATCCGCGCTTGCTACCGCGCCTTCGCCGATGGCCGCAGAGCCCACGCCACTGGCAATCGCACCGGTACCTACCGCGGCACCGGCGGCAGCCACTGCAGGCTCTGCAGCTCCCACCGCCGCCACAGGCGGCACCTGCCCGGCAGCGGCGTGCATGCCAACGTCGCGAACGTTGGTCACCGGCGCACCCTGCCCTGCCAGATGCGTGGAGATATCACTGACCTTGTCGTCCAGCGCCGCCAGGGCGCTGCCCACATTGTTGTAGGTCGTGCCCTGGATGACATATTCCGGCAGGGAAAACACACCCTGTACCCCCATGGTGGCGCCGCCACCCAGCACGCTCGCGGCATCGGTCAGCGCCTGGAACAGCTGTCCACCGTTGACCGCCTGCATGCTGCCGGCAGCCACCTGGCCGTTGCGCAGATTGTCGATGGTGGTGCCGCCGCTGCCGCCCAGGGTGGCCTTGCCCAGGCTGGCATCGTCGTAGGTGAGCACCGACAGGAAGGTGCCGCTGGTCGGATCCAGCGCACCGGCGGCCCGCAACTGCGCAACCGTCACCGCGTCATCATCACGCGTGCCGTTGGCCACACCCGCCAGTCGCCGGGTTCCGTCAGTGCCACTGACATCCACCTGGCTCCCGCCCTTGCCGGCAGCCACGTCCACGCTGCCACGCGCTGCATCGAAGCTCACCAGACCCAGATCGCCCTGCGAAAGATCGTCCACCACCTTGCCCAGATCGATGATGCTCTGGCGGTTGCGGCTTACCCGACCATCCAGATTGTCCAGTGCATCGCCGACGTTGTTGTAGGTGCCATCCTCGAGCGCATAGCTGGGCAGGGTCACGGTGCCGTCAGCTGCCGCCGCCGCACCGCCACCCAAGGCCGCCGCCGTGCTTGCCGCCGAGCCTTTCAGCTGCTGTAGATTGACCGCATCGGTATCTTCCGTGCCCACGCCCACGTTGATCAGCTGACGTTGCTGTCTATCGTTGCCGAAGGACACGGCATTATCCCGAGCAACCATCGTGTCACGACCCAACGCGATCGAGTTGGCGCCCGAGGCGTTTGCACCGTAGCCGATTGCGGTGCTGCCCACGCCGGTGACCTGCGATGCATTACCCACTGCCGTACCGCGCATATCGGTGGACGATTGCATGCCGGTAACACTCGCTCCATTACCAACCGCCAGCGAGCGCCCCCCCACTACCTGCGCGCCCATGCCCAGCGCGGCGGCATAATCAGGAGCCGACACGCCGGGTGCCCCGCTGGCATTGGCTGAAGCGTCAGCGCCGAAAGCCAGATCGGCTCCGGTATACGCTTTGGCGTTGCTGCCTATCGCGATTCCTCCCGCTGCGCCGTGAGTGTACGTGACACTGGCGTTGTTACCAATCGCAATGGAGTTGCCGCCGCTCGCGCTGGCGGCCGTCGTGCCGTTGACCTTGATCAGGGGGTTGTCGCCACCTGCCGCCGCCACCGCATCCTTCATCTGCTTGACGTTCACCGCGTCGTTGTCAGCGGTGCCGGCCGTCAGGTTGGTGATCTTGTGATTGTTGAGATTGGCAGTACCGCCGAAGGTGGAATTGCCGTCCAGGAAGATGCCCTTGTTACCCACCACATGCAGCTCACCGGCTGCATTGCCCCATACCGCAGCCGTGGTGTCATTGGTACCGGCACCGGTGTTGTTCACACCGTTGCCCAACCAGAACGAGTAGTACGCGCCACGGCAGGCGACGGCGCTGGTCTGGCCCCATGTCACCCCGATGGACGTGCCGTAATCCTTGCCGGGATTGCACAACTGCAGACCACCATTGTTGACATCGGCAAACGCACTGCCTGCCACGCCCCCGGCAAGAAAGAGCACGGCCGAGGCGCCACGCATGACGCGGCACGCGCGTTTCCTTCCACGTGCAGCCACCCGTTCATGGGCGACGGCCCAGGTGCCGGTGGATACGTTCCAGATCAGTTTGTAAACAGCATTCATGAAAGAGCCTTGATGCGGATAAGCCACGGCAGCTGTGCAGTGGCGGGAAGGATGACGGGCGCATGGCGCGCGCTCATGGTCCGGACTTGCCATGCCGGTGCCCATCGGACGCAGCCGAAAACGAAAAGACCCGCGGCATCGCTGCCGCGGGTCTTTCTTTCCAGCCGGAGGCCGTCGCCTCCGTTTACCTCAGTTCACTACTTACCAGCTGTAGCCGGCACCAGCGGACACGCTCTTGTCGCTGCCGCTGAACGCGCCACCCAGGGACAGCGAGACGTTCTTCTTCTCGCCCAGGATGCGCTGGTAGCCCACCGCCAGCGCGGTACGGCCGTTCTGCGCACCGACACCGGCGCCGACGCGGTTGTCCCCGCTCAGGCCCGCGGTATTGATGGCCATGCCGGCGTACGCCGAGCTCATCGCACCCATGCGGTCAAAGCGCTTGTCGACGCTGTGGAAGCGGTCATCGACATACTTGCGCTCGGCTTCGAAGCGGTCATTCATCTGCTGCACGTTGACCGCATCGGTCGGACGCACGCCCGCACCGACATTGCTGACGATACGCTCGTTGCCTTCCGAACCCACCGAGAACTCGTTGTCACGGTCGGCCGTAGAGCCATTGCCGATGGCAACCGAGTTGTCACCGGTGGCCGAGGAATCGCCACCAATGGCGACCGAACCCTCACCGCCGGCCGCACCGCCGCCGACCGCCACCGAACCGGTGCCGTCCGCCGAGCCGTCGCCGACCACCAGCGAACCTTCACCGGCACCCGGGCCGACCAGGCCATTGCCTGCATCGCCACCGCTGCCGCCGCCGGAACCACCGCCGATGGAACCATCGGCGATGCCCTGTTCGATGGTACCCACGCGACCGTCCAGCTGGCTCCACTTGGCTTCCCAGTCAGCGTTCATCTGGAACAGCTGGCCACCGTTGACCGCCTCGCGGCTGCCGGCAGCAATCAGGCCATTGCCCAGGTTGCCGATGACGGTACCGTTGGTGCCGCCCAGGGTGGCGCGGTCCAGGGTCAGATCGTCATACACCAGCGCACCCAGGGCACGGCCGTCGTTCGGATCCACCAGGCCGGAGGCCTTCAGCTGGGCCACCGTAGCCGCATCGGTATCGTCCACACCGTTGGCTACGCCGCCCACACGGCGGGCGCCGGCGGTACCGGCCACGTCCACCACGTCACCACCCAGCTGGGAGGCCACGTTGATGTTGCCGGTGAGCGCATCCTGGGTGACCAGGCCGGCCGAACCGTTGGACAGGTTGGTGACCTGCGTGGTGAGTTTGTTGATGTCACCCTCGTTGGTGGTCACGCGACCGTCCAGGTTGGTGATGGAGGTTTCGTTCGCCGCCACACGCTCGTTGGTTGCATTCAGCTGCGAACCATTGACCGCTTCGTCGCTGCCATCTTCCACCTTGCCATCCGCCACACCGGCCAGCACACGGGCACCATCGGTGCCGGCGAAGTTGACCTTCGCGCCTTCCTTGCCGGTGGCCACGTTCACTTCGTTGGTGGTGGCATCGTAGGTCACGACGCCATCGGTGCCATCGGCCAGTCCGTCCAGACGGGTGTTGATCTTGGTGATGTTGCCTTCGTTGACCGTCACGCGACCATCGAGGTTGGTCAGCGAGGTGTTCACCGCACCAAAGGCATCGCCCACGTTGGTGTAGTCGCTGCCACCGATGCTGTAGCTCGGCGCACTGATGGTGCCATCGGCGTTGACCACCGAACCGCCACCCAGGCCATCGGCGATGCTCTGCGCGGTGCCCTTCAGCTGGCCGACGTTGGCCGCATCGTTGTCCGCCACACCTGCCTTGACGCCTGCCAGGGTACGGTCGCCCGCCGTACCGGCGAAATCGACCTTGTCACCCGCCTGCACCTTGGCCACCTGGACGGTGCCGGTCGGCGCGTCGTAGGAAACAATACCGCCCACGCCCGCCTGCAGGTTGTTGACCACGGTGGTCAGATTGCTGATGTCACCGGTGTTGGTGGTGGTACGGCCATCAATGTTGGTGATGGCTTCGCCCACGTTGGTCACGGTGGTGCCACCGACGGTGTAGCTCGGTGCGGTGACCGTGCCATCCGGGTTGACCACCGAACCACCACCCAGGCCATCAGCGATACTCTGTGCGGTGCCCTTCAGCTGGCCGAAATTGGCCGCATCGGTGTCAGCCACACCTGCCTTGACGCCTGCCAAGGTGCGCGCGCCGTCGGTGCCGGCGAAGTTGACCGTCTCGCCGCCCTTGTCGGTGGCCACGTTCACTTCCTTCTTGGTGTCGTCGTACTTGACCACGCCCACGGTGCCGTTGGTGAGCTTGGTGATGTCGCCCTGCAGATTGGTGACATTGTTCTCCACCGTACCCACGCGGCCATTGAGGTTGTCCAGTGAGGTATCTACTGCATCGAATGCGTCGCCAACGCTGGCATGATCGCTGCCACCGATGCTGTAGCTCGGAGCGGTGACGGTGCCATCGGCACCCACGGTGGAACCACCGCCCAGGGCAGCGGCTACGCTGCTGGCGGTATCGGTCAGCTGGCCGAAGTTGGCAGCATCAGTACGCGTGGTGCCGCCCTTGACGCCTGTCAGCGTACGGGTGTCACCGTTTGCATCGCGCAGGTTCACGTCGCCGCCGACTTCCTTGCTGGCCACGGTGATTTCACCGGTAGTGGCATTGCGCTCCACCAGGCCCGGGCCGCCGGAATTTTCCAGGTTCGTCACGCGGGTGGTGATGTCACCCAGGTTGGTGGTGTTGCCGTTGACGCGACCGTCGAGGTTGCCCAGCGCCGCGCCCACGTCGTTGAACTGAGCTCCGCCGATGGTGTAGCTCGGGCCGGTGACCACACCGGTGGTCGGGTCGATGGACGCACCGCCACCCAGGCCGTTGATGACCGGCTTCAGCTGGCTGACGTTGACAGCATCTGTATCGGCGGTACCGGCGCGCAGAAAGATCAGCTGGCGAGTAAGGTCAGGGTCGCCGGGCTTCCCAGTGCTGCCAATGGACACCGCATTACCACGATTTGCCACACTGCCTCCTCCCAGTGCTACGCCGCCAGATGAACTCACCAGCGCGCCGGCACCAATGGCAGTACCCCAGTTCGCCCTGGCGCCGTCGCCAAGCACCGTACTCCCCGTGCCATAGCCCACCGAGCCGCGACCGATGCTGATGGAGCCGCCGCCTGAAACGTTTGCTTCGGAACCGATAGCAATAGCGCCGGTGGGACTCATCACTTGACCATCCGTCACCTGCGCTTTGTAGCCAATCGCGATGGCATCGGTCGGGATGTCAGTCTGAGCTCTTTTGGTTGTAGCTCCAGAGCCAATGGCGATGGACCGTTCACCTTGCGTGACGCCACCGCCTGCTTCATACGAATCGGTGGGCGTGGGCGCCATGACTCCGATGCGAGAGGCAAGGGAGTTTGACACGGGGGATACCTCACAACGCAGGCCATCGGCGGACACCGATTCGTTGGCCTTGCACTGCAGTTCTGCCGGGGAATCGGCAGCGAAAGCGGCACCGGCCGGCAGGGCCAGTGCAACGGTCATGGCGGCAGCAAGCCGGCTGCGGCCGGTCTTCTTGCCACGCGAAGCGGCCAGTTCATGGGCAACCGCCCAGGTACCGGTCGATACATTCCAGATCAACTTGTAAACAGCATTCATGAGGGGTTTTTCCCGATGAGCGCACGACGGAGGGCGTCGTGCAGGTGGTAGCGATGTCGCTCTTGACTTCCGGTCATTCCGGAGTGGCGCTATCGTTGTCTTTGGGTCACCTGCAACCCATCGGTCCGGTCTGAATTCGACACCGTGTGGTTTCCTACGACGGGCACCTGTAGGGAATCGTTAAGTGATGTCGCCGCCAGTGTCGTGCAGTGGGATTGGCAGCAATGGCCTTGATGTGCGTGGCAGGACGATGCGATCAAGATTCCAGGACGCAGCGCTCAGCCGCGCAGAGCCCGGCTCCACATGTTTTCTCATGTACGCACACGGTCTCCACGCGCATCCTGCAGAGGCAGGTGACGGAGAAGCACCTGCCGGGATTGGCATCCCGAAAGTGATTGATTCTTGAACTCTGTTGCGGCCCTCCTTGGCCACGGCGGAGAATGCATCGCCTCGCCAGTTCCATGGCGGGCGGTGCATGGGGGTCTTTCCCGATCCGCCGGTTTTTGGATCAATCACGCCGGTATGCCAACCCGCATCGCCCGCCACCTCGCGCTTCGGCGCAGGTGGTTTCACTGCGCCGTGAGGTTCACCCCATGCATGACGACTACCATGACGCCTTGGCCCGTGCCCGCCTGCGTGTCCTTATCGGCACGGCGGTGAATGATCTGCCCGGCGATTTCATCGTTCGCTTGGGGCGCGTATTGGCCAAGGAAAATGGCGAGGGCCTGGGCGGACGCGAGGCACCACGCCTGAAGCTGGTGCCGAAGGACGGCGATGACGCGGCAGCCGGGTGCCAATCCGAAGTCCCATCCTCAGGCGAGACCCGCGCAACGGGCAGTCTGCAGGGCAAGGTGCGCGGTCTGGAGGCTCCTGGAAATGCTGCATGCCGCGCACCTGGACCAGCGCGAGCACCCGGCCTCGCCCGCCCTGAGCGGGCAGCTCGTGGAAGGGCTGATCCTGGCCGGTCGCGAACTGGTGTGTGCGATGGCGGCGGAGGCCTGACCCGAACGAAAGAACCCCGCCGGAGCGGGGTTCGTGTTCAATGCCTGCAGCCGGGACCGGCGCTTATTCCGATTCCCACCACATCCAGAAGCTGTCCCACAGACGCTTGAAGAAACCGGCTTCTTCCACCGCGGTGATGGCCACCAGCGGGGCCTGCGCCACCACCTTGCCATCCAGCGTCACCTTCAGCGTGCCCACCTGCTGGCCGGCGGTGAACGGCGCCACCAGCGTCTTCGGCACGTCGATGCTCGGCTTCAGGTCGTTGTAGCGGCCACGCGGCAGGCTCACCAGCATCGGCTGCGCCACACCCAGCTGCACCTTGTCGGTCTTGCCCTTCCACACCTTGTGGTCGGCCACCATCTTGCCGGGCTCATACAGGCGGTGGGTTTCAAAGAAACGGAAGCCCCAGTTGAGCAGGGCCAGGCTGTCATCGGCGCGCTGCTTTTCCGATGCGCCACCCAGCACCACGGCGATCAGTCGCTGGTCGCCACGCTGCGCAGAGCTCATCAGGCAGTAACCGGCCGCCGAGGTGTGGCCGGTCTTGATGCCATCCACGCTGCCATCGCGCCACAGCAGCAGGTTGCGGTTCGGCTGCTTGATGTTGCCGACGGTGAATTCCTTGATCTTGTTGTACGCGTAGGTTTCCGGGTAATCGCGTACGAACGCGCGGCCCAGCAACGCCAGGTCGCGCGCGGTGCTGTGATGGCCTTCGGCGGTCAGGCCGTGTGCGTTGACGAAGTGCGAGTTCTTCATGCCCAGCTTGGCGGCATAGCTGTTCATCAGCGAAGCGAAGGCTTCCTCGCTGCCGGCCACGTGCTCGGCCAGGGCGATGGCGGCATCGTTGCCGGACTGCACGGCCATGCCTTTTTCCATGTCTTCCAGGCGCGCGGTCTGGTTGACCGGGAAGCCGCTGTAGCTGCCATCGGTGCCGGCGCCGCCTTCGCGCCAGGCGCGCTCGCTCATCATCACCTGGTCGTCCGGCTTGACCTTGCCGTTCTTCACTTCGGCGGCGATGACATAGGAGGTCATGACCTTGGTGATGCTTGCCGGCGCCAGCGGCGCATCGACGTTCTCGCCCGCCAGCACCTGGCCGGAGGCGTAATCCATGAGGATCCAGGCCCTGGACACGCTGGGCACCGGGGCGGGCGGCGTGGCTACGGTGGCCGGGGCGGAATCGGCGGCAGGAGCCGGCGCGGCCGGGGTGGGCAGCTCGGTCTGGGCGTGCGCCAGGCCGACCATCAGGGTGGCGGCCAGCGCGGTGGCGGCGAAACGGAATTTCATGGGACAGCAGGCTCCTGGAACGGCCGGATACGAAGAAAGGAAACGCCGGCCATTGTAGGCCGACGCGCAGGGAGGTGCGGCAGGCGCCGTGCAGGCCTACCGCTGGCGATCATTCCTTGACGATCTGCGGGGCGCCGAAGCCGAGCCCGGCGATGCGGCCTGCCAGTTCGGTGGCGTCGGCATGGTCGCTGGCAGGAACGCGCAGGCGCCACAGGGTACGGCCGCCGGCGGCGATATCGCTGATGGTGGCACCGGCGATGCCAGCGGCGGTGAGCTGGCCCTGCGCGCGGGTGGCGTTGTCGCGGCTGGCGAAGCTGGCCACCTGCAGCAGTACGTTGCCCAGCACCTGCTGGGTCAGGCTCGCGGTGCTGGTAGGGCCGGGCTCTGCCCGGCTGCTGGCATTACCGGACAGCCGGGCAGCGCCCGGCTCTACGGAAGCAGCCGCAGCGGGGCCCGATGCCACGGAGGCCATGCGGGCAGCGCCTGGCTCTACGGGAGCGGTGCGGGCGATGGTTGCCGGCTTGCCGGTGGCTACGCGTACCTGCTTGTCACGCATCCAACGGTCGAAATTATCGGCCGACCCGGGCTTGGCGCTGTCGGCAACGCGGTAGCGCCAGGCTTCGGCGGCGTTGGTGGAACCGGGCTCCGCCCGGCTGCGCGCATTCGTAGCAGCACTGGTCAGCCGGGCAGAGCCCGGCTCTACGCGGGGCGCAGCCGGAAGCTTGCCTACCAGCTTGTCCATTTCACTGTTGGCGGCCACGGCCACGGCGGGGGCCTTGGCACGGCTGGGTTTCGCACCGGCCAGCAGGTTGTCCTCACCCGGCTGCAGCGCGCGCACTTCCACGTTGCCGGTGCCGCGCTGGGTGATGCCCAGGCGCACCGCCGCTGCGTAGCTGAGATCCACCACGCGGCCATCATGGAACGGGCCGCGGTCGTTCACCCGCACGATCACCGATTCGCCGTTGTCCAGGTTGGTCACGCGCGCGAAGCTGGGCAACGGCAGCGTCTTGTGCGCGGCGGTGAACTGGTACATGTCGTAGACCTCACGGTTGGAGGTCAGCCGGCCGTGGAACTTGGCGCCGTAGTACGAAGCGGTACCGCGCTCAGCGTAGCCTCTGGTGTTGTCCAGCACCTTGTATTTCTTGCCCAGCACTTCGTACGGGCTCTTGTTGCCTATCGGCGAGCGGGTGAGGTTCTGCACCAGCGGTTCGGGGATGCAGGCCACGTTGGGGATGTAATCCGGCGTGGTGTCCTTCACGCCCGGCTTGTACAGGCCACCGGCGGTGTAGTTGCCGCGGGTGGACGGGTCTTCCTTGGCCGCCGCATACGGCGACCCTTCCGGGCAGTGCGCGGGCCGGCCGGCCTTGCCCTGCACCACCGTGGTGGCCGGGGTGCCGGCGCTGCTGCTGGCCGTTCCGCCGGCTTTTTTCGGCGCGCTGCTGCACGCCGCCAGCGCAAGGATCAACGCTCCGGGAACCCACCATCTGATGTTCATGCCGGCGGCAGCTCCTTACCTGCGATGGCCTGCGACAGCTGGAACACCGCCATCGCGTACATCTTGGAGATGTTGTAACGGGTAATGGCGTAGTAATTCTGGAAGCCCAGCCAGTACTGCTTGCCGGTGCTGCCTTCCAGGGTGATCGGTGTGGCGGTGGCGCCATCGCGCACGGCCGCGGACGGGTGGTAACCGCGCTGCGCCAGCTGGGCCAGCGACCAGGTGGGCGCCCATTCGGTGGGATTGAACTCTTCGCGCCCGGCATCCAGCGTGGCCGGCACGGCGACCTGCCCATCGCGTACCCAGCCACCCTTCTTCACGAAGTAATTGGCGATGGAAGAGAACACGTCGTCGTAGCTGGTGAACAGATCGCGGCGACCATCACCGTTGCCGTCCACGGCGAAATCCAGGTAGCTGGACGGCATGAACTGGCCCATGCCCATCGCGCCAGCGTAGCTGCCCTTCAACGCGGTGATGTCCAGTTTCTCGTCGCGGGCCAGGATGAACAGCTTGGCCAGCTCGTCGCGGAAGAACAGCTCGCGGCGCACTTCGCGCTCCAGCTTGGCTGGGTCGCCGCTGCGCGGGTAGTAGAAGGCCAGGGTGTACAGCGCGTCCAGCACGCGGTAGTTGCCGGTGTTGCCGCCGTAGCTGGTTTCCACGCCAATGATGGCCACGATGACTTCGGCCGGCACGCCGGTGCGCTGCTGCACGCGCATCAGTTCGTCGCGATGTTCGGCAAGGAATTTCTTTCCGCCGTCTATGCGCGCCTGGCTGATGAACATCGGACGATATTCATTCCATGGCTTCACCCGTTCGGCCGGACGGGACATGGCGGCGATGATCGGTTGGCGTACTTCGGCCTGGTCCAGGATGCGACCGATATGGGCCGGGTCCATGTTCTGCGCGGCGGCGGTGTCGCGGATGAAATTGGCGCGTGCGGTGGCGAACGGCACGGGCGTGAGATCCACCGGTGGCGCGGTGGCAGCGGCCGCTTCGGGTGCGGCTTCGGCCGGCCCCTTGTGCGCGTTGCCAGGGTGCGGCGGCGCAACCGTGGTCTGTGACGGCGATGGAGGACTCGACGGCTGGGTCGCGCAGGCGACCAGGCCGAGGGTGAGCATGCAGGCCAGTGTGCGTCGGATCATCGCCGCAGATTAGCAGGTCATGGATGAAATAAAACCCCTAACACCATGAATAGCAAAGGATTGATTAATACACGGCGTGTTTGTAAAACCTGCGTGATGGCGGCGCGGCATCTGGACGCCTGGCAACCCCAGCGTGGAGCACCGGCCGCAGCCGGTTGCGCCCCCACCCCCACGGACACAACCGGCCGACCAGACCGCGCGATACTGCCACCGGCATCTCCCCAGAGCCGACGGCAAACGTGAGGTCATCCTGCTCCCCACCCGGTATGTCAGCGCGGTGAAGCGCGCCAGACCAGGCAGGCCGCCATTGTGCAGACTGAATGCGACAAGTCCATCGGCGACGCGTACCGCGCGTGCGAAGTGTGATCAGCATCTCAATGAAACCGATACCATTCCCGGCGGGCGTGTCAGCGGTAGCCGCCGTGTACAGGGTTGTGACTGCGCACGGACATCACCAGGCCAAAGCCCGCCAGAAGCGAAACCGCAGACGTGCCGCCATAGCTGATCAACGGCATCGGCACGCCCACCACCGGCAGCAGGCCGGAAATCATCCCGCCATTGACCAGCACGTAGACGAAGAACGCCAGGCCGGTAGCGCCAGCAAGCAGCCGCGAATAGGAATCGCGGGACTGGCTGGCGATCCACAGGCAACGCCCGATCACCACCAGGTACAGCGTCAGCACCACGGCCACGCCCATCCAGCCGAACTCCTCGCTCAGCACGGAGAATGCGAAATCCGTGGTCTGTTCCGGTATGAAGTTCAGGTGCGACTGCGAACCCTCGCCCCAGCCCTTGCCGTCCAGCCCGCCGGAACCGATGGCGATCTTCGACTGGATGATGTTCCAGCCTGCGCCCAGCGCATCCATTTCCGGGTCCAGGAACATCATGATGCGGTCCTTCTGGTAAGGCATCAGCAACCAGAACCAGGCCACCGGCGCAATCGCCGCCACCCCGCCAATGCCCAGGCCCACCCACCACCAGGGCAGACCGGCCAGCAGCAGCACGAACACGCCGCTGGCGGCGATCAGCACCCCGGTACCGAAGTCCGGCTGCAGCATCACCAGCCCGGTGGGCACGCCGATGATGACCAGGCTTGCCAGTACGGTGTTGAAGCGCGGCGGCAGCGGCATGCGGTGCAGGTACCACGCCACCATCATCGGCAGGCTCACTTTCAGCAGTTCGGCCGGCTGCAGATAGAAGAATTTCAGGTCCAGCCATTGCCGGCCGTACTTGCCGGTGCCCAGTACGAACACCGCCAGCAGCGGGATCATCGACACCGCGTAGATGAGCGGGGTGGCCGAGCGGATGCGCAGGATGGGCACGCGGGAGATGGCCCACAGCGCGGCCAGACCCACCGCGAAGCGGATGCCCTGCGCCATCACCAGACCATCGCCGCCGGCACTTTTGAGGGTGGCCAGGCCGATCAGCATCAAGCAGCCCAGCGCGGCGCACAACACCCAGTCCAGGGTGCTGATCAGGTGCAGCAGCATGTCGCCCGCCCAGCGCAGGAAATCCTTCATCGCACCGGTACCTCGCTCTGCGTGGCTGCGCCAGGCCGTAGCGCCGGGCTCTGCGCGGCCGGCTCGGATCGCCGGGCTGAGCCGGGAAGCCGGACAGAGCCCGGCTCTACGGGTTCCTGGCCGGGAAGCCGGGCAGAGCCCGGCTCTACGCCACCGGCGGGCGCCCCCACCAGCACCGGCACGTCACCGGCCGCCAGCATCGCGGCATCGCCGTCGGCACGTGCGCCCGGGTCTTCATTGTCGAACGTGGCGGCGCCCAGCGCCGTGGTGCCGCGTTCGGCATCCAGCGGCAGCACGCCTTCGGGCATCTTGCCGAGCAGCCAGGCGTCGAACACCTTGCGTGCAATCGGCGCGGCCGCCGAGCCACCGTAACCGCCACCCTCCACCGCCACCGCGATGGCGATGACCGGGTTGTCGGCCGGTGCGAAGCCCACGAACAGCGAGCGATGGCGCAGGTGCATCGGCAGGCTGCGCGGGTCCACCGCGGCGGTGCCCTTGCGGCTGACCACCTGCGCGGTGCCGGTCTTGCCGGCGATGACATACGGTGCACCGGCCGCCATGCGCGCGCCGCTGCCGCCGGGCTGCATCGTCGCCATCATGCCCTCGCGCACCGCCTGCACATGGGCGGCACTGGGGCTTACCGGCAACGTCCTGCCGGCCGGCACCATGGTCCAGTCATGATCGAAGCCGGCGCGCTGCTGCATGACCAGGTGCGGGGTACGCAGCTGACCATTGGCGATGCCGCCCACGCCGCGCACCAGCTGCAGCGGGGTCACTTTCCAGTCGCCCTGGCCGATGCTGATGTTCACCGTGTCTCCGGGATACCAGCGCTCCTTGCGCGTCTTCGCCTTGTAGGCGGGCGATGGCAGGATGCCGCCGCTTTCGCCGGTGAGGTCGATGCCGGTGGGCTGCCCGAAACCGTAATACCCCAGGTATTCGTCGAAACGTTCGATGCCCAGGTCCAGCGCCAGCTTGTAGTAATAGGTATTCACCGATTGCGCGATCGACTTGCGCAGGTCGGTCCAGCCATGCCCGCCCCGGTTTGCATCGCCCCAGCCACGGCTGGTACCAGGCAGGTAGAACATGCCGGTGGACAGCACGCGGTCTTCGGGCCGGCGCACACCGGCATCCAGCCCGGCCAGCGCGATCAACGGCTTCAGCGTGGAACCCGGCGCCACGCCGCCCAGCACCAGGCGGTTGAACTGCGGGCGCGACGGGTTGGTATTGAGCGCGCTGAAATCCGCGTGCGAGATGCCGTTGACGAACAGGTTGGGGTCATACGAGGGCAGGCTGACCATCGCCAGCACTTCGCCGGTGCGCGGATCGATGGCTACGGCCGAGCCTTCCTGGGTGCCGAACGCGGCCACCATGGCCCGTTGCAGATCGGTGTCGATGGACAGTCTCAGGTCCGCGCCGGACTGCGCCGCCACCCGCCCCACGGTGCGGATGGCGCGGCCCTGCACGTTGGTTTCCACCTGTTCATAGCCCACCCGGCCGCGCAGTTGCTGCTCGTAGAAACGTTCCAGACCGGATTTACCGATATGCGTGAGCGCAGCATTGCCCTCGCCGAGCATTTCCAGGTCCTTCTCGTCCACGCGGCCGACATAGCCGATGACATGCGCGAACAGATCACCGAACGGGTAGCGCCGGGTCAGGTACGGTTCCAGTTCCACGCCCGGGAAGCGCCAGCGATCGACCGCGAACCGTGCCATTTCCTCATCGCTCACGCGCAGTTTCAGCGTCACCGGCAGGAAGCTGCGGCGCGCCTTGCGCGATCTGTTGAAGGTTTCCAGTTCTTCAGGGGTGAGCGCGATGATCTTCGCCAGCCCGGCCAGGGTGGCGTCCATGTCCTGCACCTTGTCCGGGGTGATGTCCAGGCGGAAGGCCGGAACGTTCTCGGCCAGCAGGCGCCCGTTGCGGTCGTAGATCATACCGCGCCCGGGAACCACCGGCCGTGGCTTGATGCGGTTGGCCTCCGAACGCGTGGCGTAGATCTCGTGGTCCAGCACCTGCAGCTTGAAGTACCACGCGCCCAGGCCGCCCAGGCACAGCAGCACGACAAGGAACCCGAGCACCGCGCGGCGGCGGAACTGTTCCGCCTCGGCGTGCGGATTCTTGACCGCGCGGCGTGCGTTCATGTCAGCGCCCGCGACGCCCGAAGCGCACTGCATCCAGCAGCACGAACACCAGCGGCCACAGCGCCATGCCCAGCAGTGGCGCCCACCAGTATGCCCATGGCAGCGTAGGTTCACCCACCACCCCATGCACCACCGCGCTGATGATGCGGTCGTTGAACAGCAGGCCGCCAAGGGCGAGCATCTGCTGCGACATGGGGAAGAAGCGGATGCGGGCGCGGAAGCGCTGCAGGATGAAGGCCAGGATCACCAGCCGCAGCGCCTGCTCACCGAGGATGCCGCCGTACAGGAAATCGGCGACCACACCGCTGGCGAAGGCGATGCCCAGGCCGACACGCTCGGGCGCTTCGATCACCCAGTACGCCAGTACCAGGGCCAGCCAGTAGGGGCGCAGCGGTTGCAGCAGCGGCGGCAGCGGCAGCAGCCCGAGCATCAGGGCGGCGATCAGGCTGACCGGCAACACCCAGCGTTTGTCGCGCGGACGGCTCATCGGCGGGCCTCCTGCGTGGGTTGGGCGCGCTGCGGTTGCCGGGCAGAGCCCGGCACCACCGGCGGCGTGTTGGTGGGTGCGGTGGTGGTGGGTGCGGTGTTGGTGGGGACGGTATTGGTGGGTGACGACCGTTGGTCGTCACTGCTTTCACCGCCAACTGCCGGTGACGACCAACGGTCGTCACCCACCGAAGTCCGGTCACTCACCGGCGTCCTGCCACCCACCGAAGCCCTGCCACCCACCGGAGTCCGGTCACTCACCGGCGCCCTGCCGCCCACCGGAGCCTGGTCACCCACCGGAGTCCGGTCACCCACCGGCACCTGCTCACCCGCCGGTACCGGCGGCGGGACGCGGATCGCCGCACCTGGGCGCAGCAGCAATACGTCACGGCCGCGGTCCAGCTGCGCCGCGGGGGTCAGGTCGCCCACCAGGAAGGCATGCGTATCATCCGGCCGCAGCGCCGAGATGGTGCCCACCGGGAAGCCCACCGGGAACCGCCCACCCAGCCCGGAGGTGACGATCTCATCGCCCACTTCCACGCCCGCGCTCAGGGGAATGTCGCGCAGTTCCAGCGTGTCGCCGCGTCCATACACGATCAGCCGTACACCCGTGCGCGCTACCGTCACCGGCACGGCATGGTCCGGATCGGTCAGCAGCAGCACGGTGGCGGTACTGCCGGTGGTGCTGATCACCTGCCCCATCAGGCCGCCAGCGTCGATCACCGCCTGGCCCACGTGCACGCCCTCGCGGGTGCCGGCCGCCAGCACCAGGCGCTGTTTCACCGGGTCCAGATCGATATCCAGGATCGGCGCCAGCTGCACATCCAGGCCACTGCGCTCTGCCACGTTGAGCAGTTCACGCAGCTGCGCGTTGTCCAGCGCGGCGGTCTGCAGGCGGGTGAGGCGGGCGTTGGCCACCAGCAGCTGGTTGCGCAGCTGGCGGTTCTCGGCCACCAGCTGGCCGTGGCTGGCGGCGTTGTCGCGCACCTGGTTGCCCAGGCGGCCGGGCAGGCCGGCAAGGGTCCACACCGGCTGCACCAGCACGTTGGCCTGTTCACGCACGCGCGCCAGCCAGCCGGCCTGGTCGTCAAGGACGATCAGGGTGATGGCCAGCACCAGATAGGCCAGCAGCCGCAGCGGGCTGGCAGCGTCACCGGAGCGGGAAGCAATGGGAGGACCAGCGTAGGGCGGCACGATGCAGCTTCAGCAGGAAAGAAACGGGAAGGAAACACGGCGGCGCCCTTCCGGTGCCCGGCAGCCGCCAGGGCAGCCTGCACGCCGGAATGGCGCGGCGGTCGAAGCCGGCCGGAAAGGCTTACTCCGGCGCAAAGAACTCGTTGCCGTGCATGTCCACCAGCTCCAGCGCGCGTCCACCACCGCGGGCCACGCAGGTGAGCGGATCGTCGGCCACCTGCACGTGCAGGCCGGTTTCCTCGGAGATCAGCCGGTCCATGTCGCGCAGCAGCGCGCCACCACCGGTGAGCACGATGCCGCGCTCGGCGACGTCCGCGCACAGTTCCGGCGGGGTCTGTTCCAGCGCCAGTTTGACCGCGCTGACGATGCCCGACAGCGGCTCGTGCAGGGCTTCGAGCACCTCGTTGGAGGTGATCTTGATCATCTTCGGCACGCCCTCGGCGAGGTTGCGGCCGGAGATTTCCAGCTCGATCACTTCGGCCTGCGGGTAGGCGCAGCCCAGCTCCACCTTGATGCGCTCGGCGGTGGCTTCGCCGATCAGCATGCCGTGGTTGCGGCGCACGTAGTTGGTGATGGATTCATCGAAGCGGTCGCCGCCGATGCGTACCGAGGCCGAATAGACGATGCCGTTGAGCGAGATGACCGCCACTTCGGTGGTACCGCCGCCGATGTCGATGACCATCGAACCGCGGGCCTCGGTCACCGGCATGCCGGCACCGATCGCCGCCGCCATGGGCTCTTCGATCAGGAACACATCACGTGCGCCGGCCTCTTCGGCCGATTCCTTGATGGCGCGGCGTTCCACCTGGGTGGAACCGGCCGGCACGCAGACCAGCACGCGAGGGCTCGGGCGCAGGACGCGCGACTTGTGCACCTTCTTGATGAAGTGCTTGAGCATTGCCTCGGTGTAGGTGAAATCGGCAATGACGCCGTCCTTCATCGGGCGGATGGTGGTGATATGACCGGGGGTACGGCCAAGCATCTGCTTGGCTTCGGCGCCGACGGCAGCCACCGAGCGGGTGCCACCGATGGCGCGGTCCTGGCGCACGGCGACCACCGAGGGTTCATTGAGCACGATCCCCTGCCCGCGCACGTAGATGAGGGTATTGGCCGTGCCCAGGTCGATGGACAGGTCATTGGAGAACATGCCGCGGAGTTTCTTCAACATCGAGGGAGGGATCCTGAGGGGTGTCTGCCCACCGCTGGAAGGGGGAATTGCGGGCAGAATTCGAGGGCGACAAGCCTAGCAACCTGCCCCCGTGGGGGCAAGGTGAAAACCAAGCTGAACCCGCGCCATCACACGCTTTGCGCAGGATCGGCATGGTCTGCTGCCGGCCGCCGGCCTGTCTTCGGCAGGGCGGCGGGCCGCCATGCGGTTCTGGCCCTCTGCCGCTTCACCCGGTAACCTTTGCGCCGTCGGGCGCCCAAGGGCGCCGTTTGCATGCCCGTCCGCACGGGCCACGCCCTACCCTTTCCGCATAGGCCTTCATCGATGTCCGCTCTGATCTGTGGTTCTCTTGCCTTCGACACCATCATGGTGTTCCCGGACCAGTTCAAGAACCACATCCTGCCGGACAAGGTGCACATCCTGAACGTATCGTTCCTGGTGCCGCGCATGCGCCGCGAATTCGGTGGGTGCGCGGGCAACATCGCCTACAACCTGCACCTGCTGGGCGGCCAGCCGATCCCGATGGGCACGGTAGGCACGGATTTCGGCCCGTACCGCGAGCATTTCGATGCGTTGGGCATCGACCTGTCGCGCGTACGGGTGATCGACGAGCTGTTCACCCCCCAAGCGTTCATCACCACCGACCACGACAACAACCAGATCACCGCGTTCCATCCCGGCGCGATGATGCGCTCCTACGAGAACCATGTGCGCGATGTGCCGGGCGTGACGCTGGGCCTGGTCGGTCCGGATGGCCGTGAAGGCATGATCCAGAACGCACTGGAATTCCACGAAGACGGCGTTCCCTTCATCTTCGATCCCGGCCAGGCCATGCCGCTGTTCAACGGTCCGGAACTGCGCGAGTTCATCGAGCAGGCCGACTATGTGGTGGTCAACGATTACGAGTCGAACCTGCTGCAGGAGCGCACCGGCTGGAACGAGCAGGAGATCGTCAGCCGGGTGAAGGCCTACATCACCACCCGCGGCCCGAAGGGTGCGGTGATCCACACCCCGGAAAAGAGCCATGACATCCCGCCGGCACACGAACGCCGCGTGGTGGACCCGACCGGCTGCGGCGATGCCTTCCGTGCCGGGCTGATCTTCGGCATCCAGAAGGGTTTCGACTGGCTGACCATCGGCCGCATGGGCAACCTGATGGGCGCACTGAAGGTTGAACACCCGGGCACGCAGAACCAGCGCTTCACGTTCGACGAGTTCAACGAACAGTTCAAGCAGCAGTTTGGTTACGCATTGGCGGTCTGACGGTCCAGATGGAACGGTCGGCTGCGCGGCGGAGCAGGCGCAGCGGTGGACCCCACCGTCCGCGCCCGCCGCCGGCGCGTTTCATTTCGCTATCTTCAGCTCGAGATTGCGCGTCCACAGCGCGCGTCCCTGCGATTCCAGCTTCGCCTCCGGCGGCGGATCCACGCCAGCGCAGGTAAAGCGAACGCAGGTGTTCCAGCCGGCTTCGAAGACGATGCCGAAATTGAACGCCTTCCCTTCATTGCCCTCGACGGGCAGCGTCCACAGCACATCGTAGCTGGGATTCAGATTGGACGCCGTGGGAGTTGCCGAACCGAAGGGACCTTCTACCCGGCCTGCGGCCAGGTAATCCCAGACAGCGGCCACGTTGGGTCGCCAGCGGGTAGTCCGGGAATAGTTTTCCACCGCGCCCGTCGCAATTTCGGTCAGCTTGAATGCCGCCGCTGCCGTCACGCTTTCGGTCTTGGTGACACCCAGTTGCAGACCGATCACCGGCTTCCCGGTTGAGGATTCGAAGGTACCGCTTACCGTGCCGTCAAAAGCGAGCGAGGTAGCTGTCGAAACCGTTACGGTATCGTTGAAGGAGTTGGAGGGGAACAGTTTGACCAACCGTGGATTCACGGGGCATGTTTCCCCGGCCAATCTGTAATCACACGCGAACAGCCGGGGATCCTCGGGACTCCAGTACGCCGGTGGCCTGGGATAGGTCCACGGCGCCGTGCCACTGATGTTGGCGCGCCCCCAGCCAATATGTATGGCCATGTCCGACAAGCCCACGACGATATTATCCGCTCTCGACGCCGTATCCTGGATGGCGCGGGTAAAGCCGGACCCGGCACCTTCGCCCACGGTCTTCACCCAGAAATAGAAGCGGGACCTTTCCGGCAGGAGCAAGTCGTCGCTGCGGATCAACGCCCACTCGGTAAGCAGGTTGAGTTTGATCCGGCGCTCGTAACGCCATTTACCCATCTTTTGCGGAGGTTCGTTGGGAGCAATGTCGGCGAGGGTCCCAGCCTGGCAGCGACGCATGAGCTGGACCCGCAACGCGGCAATGAGCTCCGGAGTATGCGGAGGTGGAATCGCCTGGGTAATCTGGTTGCCGTAGGCAGTACAGGTTTCGCTCGGCGATACCGGCTTGATCGTGAACTGCACCTGCTTGTCGAAGTCTGCGCTGCGCGTACCCACGGCTGGCGAGGCCGTGCCGGACCGGACCGGCGGGTGCATGAAGTCCGATGACGGCGGGTTGGCTGCTCCCAGCCTGGCCAGTTGGTCTCCCACCACGCCGACGAGGACGGATGCGTCACCCCCAGCGTTGATCGCATCCACCTGCAGGCCCCAGCGACTGTTGAGCACCAGCGCCTGGCCTTCCGGCCACACTTGGACCCATGCCGGCCTGACGGCAGCCATGGCCTGCGCTTTGCCCGTCAGTATCACGATTCCACCCCGCTCGAGCGACGTCTGTACGTGCTCGGCATACCACGACCAATCCTCCGGTGAAACCGCATCCAGGTCCAGCGGGAATATATGAGGCTGCTCCGGGATCTCCTTCACAATGCGGTTGCGAGGTAGACGCTCCAGCAGCGCGTCCGGCCTCTGGCCCGCGAGCGTCACCACAGGCAGCTCATCCACGCTGCCGGCCGACGCTTCGCCGATGCAAGTGCCTGCCAATGCGACGGCTGTGAGCAGGATACTTGCCAGGCGCCGACGCCTGGAACCGCATTTCCGCATCTTCATGAGTACGCTCCTCGGTGTACCGGTAGTGCCGTCGTGGTGACGGCCTGGCTACCTGAACACCCGCGCACTCCTGACCGCCACCCCGAAGGAGAACTCCAATTCAATGGATATCAGCTGATCCATAGAGCGATCGATAGTTGAGAATGATCGCGGCGCCGACTGGCGCCCACCTCCCGGTGCCGTCACGGAAGACAGTGCGGCACGTGCCCCACGATTGCCGGCAGTCCTGCTCTTCAAGTCTGATGGAACTGATCCAGCAACCTCACCAGGGCCTGAAGCGTCCAACATCCGGTAAGGCTTTGGCCCCGCTACCCGGCGGTGACGTCACGCGCTGCCGTCATTCCCGGGCACCAAGCGTCCCGCTCGTTGGTCGTCCACCTGTCTGGAACCAGACCGCCCGGGTCCCGCCGGCCTGAATCCGCTGCCGACCGATCATCCGTAGCGGACGCTGCCAGCAGTATCCCAAGGCTGTCGCTACAGCACTGATCGCCTGTTTCAACGCCAGGGCAGGCGACTGGCATCCACGCCACCGGTTTCGAACACCACCGTGCGGGTGCCGCCAGCCTTTACCGGAAACTCGATGCTGATTGCCTTCGATTGCCGTGCCAGCTTCCACAGCGCGGCATTGTCGGTGATGAACATGGCGATGGCCTCGTCGGTATCGGGCCGCCAGGCCGCCATCGCGCGTGGCTTGCCGCCGTCGGCGCTCACCTGCACCTTGCAGCCACCCGGGCAGCGGAAATCACCGGCCTGCAGCACCAGGTAGGCGTGCTGCTTCCACTCGGGATGGTCGCGGAACACCAGCTGCACCGGCTTGGGTCCACTGCCGTCCACGTCCACGCGTTCCTTGCCGTACAGGGACGCCGAACGCTGCGAACCCTTGGTACCGACCGGAATCTGGTTGTACTGCCACAGGCCCTGCATGCGGCGCAGATCGCGCGCCTGTTCGGCCTTGGCCTTCACTTCGGCGTAGCCGGGCTCCACACGGGCGGCGGCAGCGGTGCCTTTGTAGGCATCCAGCAGAGAACCGCCATGGATGCGCGCACGCTCCCAGTCCTGCGATGCCACTGCGGTGTCGTACTGCTTGGCCACATCCTCGGCCTTGGCCTCCTTCTGTGCCTGCGCGGCGGCAGCGGCGGCTTCCTGCGCACGACGCTCGGCTTCAGGATCGGAACAGGCCACCAGGGCGACAGCGCAGGTCGCGGCAAGGATCAATCGTTTCATCGAGGGCTCCATCTAGGTCGATTCTGACGCGTAAAGCCGGGCGCTGCCCGGCCGGGAGATCACCGCGCAACGGCGTAGAGCCGGGCTCTGCCCGGCTGGGCCTTACCGCGCAGGGGGGCAGAGCCCCGCTCTACAGGACATGCCGGGCATTGCCCGGCATGTCCTGCACCGCTTACTTTGCTTCGGCCTTGGACAGCATGTCCTGCACCGAGCCGGTGGTGATCGGGTGGTAACCCGGCCGCGCCTTGTCGAACGCCTGCTTTGCCACCTCCAGGCCTTCCGGAGTCTTCACCAGTTCAGCGTAGATCGGCATGATCAGCTTGCGACGGCCAACGCGTTCGATGAACTCCGCAGCCGCCGGCGTAGCCTGCGCGTAACCGCTGCGGATCGTAAGCGGATACCAGCGCATGGCGATCTCGCCATTCGGCGTGCCGGTGAAGTGATAGGCCTTGTCCAGCGCGGCCAGCTTGTCCACCGCCACGGTCTTGCCCAGACCATCGATGAAGCGCACCCATTCCTGCGTGCTCCAATCAGCGGTGACCTGGCTGCTCGGCGGCGTGCCGGTGCCTTCCCAGGCGATGCGCGCGGTGTCGACGTTGCTGAAGTTGCGCGACTTCGCCTTCACCGCGAATGCCGGAATACCCGGCTCATCCAGCCATGCCTTCAGCTCGGCCTCGGTCACCGCGTTCGGCTTCTTCGGCAGCAGGTTCTTCTGCAGGTAATCCACGAACTGGTCGGTGTTGGCGCTCTGGAAGGCATGGTCATCGAACCAGCCGCGCAGGAACGGATCGAACACCTCGCGGCCGAAACGCTGCTCCAGGAATTCCAGGAACCAGGAGCCCTTCACGTAGGCCACCTGGCTCAGCGCTTCATCCGGATCACGTTCGTTGAGCGGCGGCAGCGCCAGCGCCTGGTCGGCCGGGCTCATGTCCTTCACTTCGGCCAGCAGGTCGGTCTGGTCGATCTGCCGCTCCATCTCGGCCATTTCCTTGCCATACAGCGCTTCGGTGATGCGGCCCTGCACGTAGGTGGTGAAACCTTCGTTGAGCCAGATGTCCTTCCAGCTGGCGTTGGTCACCAGGTTGCCCGACCAGCTGTGCGCCAGTTCGTGGGCGACCAGCGAAACCAGCGACTTGTCACCGACGATCACGGTCGGCGTGGCGAAGGTCAGGCGCGGGTTCTCCATGCCGCCGAACGGGAACGACGGCGGCAGCACCAGCATGTCGTAGCGGCCCCAGCGGTACTGGCCGTACAGCTTCTCGGCCGCACCGATCATCTTCTCGGTATCTTCGAATTCCTTCGCCGCCTTGCCGACCATGGTCGGTTCGGCCCATACGCCGGAACGACCGGAGATCGGCTCGAACACCAGGTCGCCGGCAGCGATGGCCAGCAGGTAGGACGGGATCGGCTGCGGCATCTTGAAGGTGTAGTCACCGTCACGCGCGGCTTTGGGATCGTTGTCGGCGCTCATCAGCACCATCACATCCGGACGCGACACCACATGGGCGCTGTAGGTGAAGCGCACGCTGGGCGTGTCCTGCAGCGGCACCCACGAACGCGCATGGATGGCCTGCGACTGGCTGAACATGAAGGGCAGCTTCTTGCCTTCGGTCATCGAAGGATCCAGCCACTGCAGGCCCGATGCGGTCGGCGCGGTGTGGTAGCTGATTTCCACCTTGCCCGGCTGCTCCGGCGCTTCGATGGTGAGCTTGCTGCCGAACACCTTGTCCGCCGGCGCCAGCGCGAACTGCAGCGGGCTGCGCGCGCCGTCGGCGGCGATGGCCTCGACCTTGGACACGTCCAGCTCACGGGTGTCCAGCACCAGCTGCCGGGCATCCTTGTCCTTCCATTCCAGCGTATAGGTTGCCGTGCCGCCGATCTGCTTCTGGTCGAAATCCAGCTTCAGGTCGAGCGCGATGTCCTTGATGACGACCTTGTCCGGCTCGGCGTACGAGCTTTCGTCGTGGCTGCGGTTCTCGGCGTTCACGGGGGCAGCAGGCGCCTTCTGGGCAGCGGGAGCGGAGGCGGCGGGGGCAGTCGTCTCCTGGGAGCAGCCGGCGGCCAGGGCCACGGCCAGCGGAAGAAGCATCAGCGGATTACGCATGAATCGGGACCGTTTCAGGGGTAAACCGCAAGTTTACCTCCGCTGGCAGGGGAGCGTGACGACCAACGGTCGTCACCCACCCGCATGACGCAGCCGGCATCCCTCGATGGGTCACGACGCCTTCGATGGGTCACGACTGTGGGTCGTGACCGCTGCTGCCTGCCTGCGCGGTCAGAGCTTGTAACCGGAGTGGATCGACACGATCCCCGCGGTCAGGTTCTTGTAATGGCAGCGCTCGAAGCCAGCCTGCGACATCATCGCCTTCAGTTCTTCCTGCGGCGGATGCTTGCGGATGCTTTCAGCCAGGTACTGGTAGCTGTCGGCATCGCGGGCGAAAAGACGGCCCAGTTTCGGCAGCACCTTGAACGAATGGAAATCGTAGATCGGCTTGAACCAGTCCAGCGTTACTTCGGAAAACTCCAGCACGCGCGCCTGGCCGCCCACCTTCAGCACGCGATGCATTTCACGCAGCGCGGCATCCTTGTCGGTCACGTTGCGCAGGCCGAAGGCAATGGTCACCAGATCGAAACTTGCATCCGGGAACGGCAATGCCTCGGCATTGCACTGCACGTAATCCAGACCGGCCACCAGGCCCCGGTTGGTCAACCGGTCACGCCCCACCGACAGCATGCCGGCGTTGATGTCGCCCAGCACCACGGAGCCTTCACTGCCGACGCGCTCCTTGATGAGCGCTGCGATGTCGCCGGTACCGCCGGCAAGGTCCAGCGCCCGGTCGCCCGGCTTCACCTGCGCGGTGGCCACGTAGTAACGCTTCCACGCCCGGTGCACGCCCAGGCTCATCAGGTCGTTCATCAGGTCGTAGTTGCGCGCGACCGAGGTGAATACCTGGCCGACCAGCTTCTGCTTGTCCTTGGCATCGACATCGCGGAAGCCGAAATGGGTGGTTCCAGACTTGTAGGGGGATTCGCTCATGACCCGATTATCGCACTGCCGGCCGCCGGCGGGACACCTGACCGTATCATGGCGGGTCTTACCTCCACGGAGTTTCCCCCATGATCACCACGCCGGATTACCAGGCCCTGCTGCAGACCGCCATCGCCGAAGCCCGCCAGGGACTGGCCGAAGGCGGCGTCCCGATCGGTGCAGCGCTATACCACAACGACGGCCGCCTGCTCGGTTGCGGCCACAACCGGCGGGTACAGGAAGGGGACCCTTCGGTCCACGGCGAGACCGATGCATTCCGCAAGGCCGGCCGGCAGCGTGGTTACCGGAATACCATCATGGTCACCACCCTGGCGCCCTGCTGGTACTGCTCCGGGCTTGTGCGCCAGTTCAATATCGGCACCGTGGTGGTCGGCGAATCGCGCACCTTCCAGGGCGGCATCGACTGGCTGCGCGAGAGCGGAGTGAACGTGGTGGACCTGGACAGCCAGGAGTGCGTGGACCTGCTGGGCGACTTCATCCAGCGCCATCCGGACATCTGGGACGAGGATATCGGCGAGTGACGTGAACAGTTTCCTGAACCCTTAATCCGCCTGCATGGCCTGCAGCGACCGCGTCACCGGCATGGGGAACGCGCTTCAGGAAACGCAGATTGCACGCGGCGCTGACACTGCGTGCACTGGACCATGGTGATGATCGGACTTCAAGCCACCGAACCTCACCAGAAGACTCCGAGCCATGCGCGCAGTAGATGTACCCAATGTTCCTCAAGTGATCGACGTGGACGCCGAGCTGAATCATTGGCGCCAGCGCCATGCTGACGGCGCGATGGGCCCGGGGTCATTCGGTCACTTCGTCCCGTGGATCAAGTTCGCCTGCGATTCGTTGATCACCCACCCGCGGGCCACCAACGAGCAGCGCGAGGAAGCATTCCAGACACAGTATGCACTGCAGATCATGCCGCGCCTGACGGAAGCGCAGGCACGCGAGTTCATCGAGCAGTGCTGGGATCACGTGTACGTGTCCAGCATGATCCGCGCCGACGAGCGCCCGCGCCTGAGGGCATGACCCAGGCCAGGCCGGGCTCTACCTGGCTGAGACAGTGCACACGATGCATCCGGGCGGAGCCAGGCTTTACGAGCGGTCGTGCCAGCCGCCACCCTGCCCTGCGCACAGCGCGAAGCGGTTGCCCCCCTGCAAGCGGTCTTCGGCCGGCTGTGCTGTGCGACATAGGTGGCGCCTGGAGCGCATGGCGTGTGCCATGCGTCGCGCACAGCAGCTGGGCCAGCTGAAGCCCGGTGCCAGCCCGGAATCCTCCGCGCGACTGCTGCATGCCACGGTGCTGGGCGTGGCTTAAGGCCATGTAGGAGCCAGGAAGTGCGCTGACGCCAGTGCCCTAGCGCGTGCGAACGCTGGCCCTGGCTTTCCTGGCCACGCCCCCGTCATCCACCCATTCGAAATCGATGTCCTGGCCTGCCGGCAACGGACGCGAAAGTTCGAATGTCCGTGTTGCGTGTGGCTCAATGCTGCCATCGCCGAGCGCGGCATTGTCCATGAGCGTGGCGGTAGCAATGCTGGCCAGGTTGATTACCCAGGGCGAAGGATTGCTGATGCTGAGCTGGCGCCCATCCGCCGAAGAACGCCAATCAAGCTCGGCCACCCCATCACCTGGCCCGCCTTTCAGGCCCGCGGGACGATGGATGAGCTTCAGGCGGGTACGCACCACGACCTTCAGCTGTGCGCCGAAGGCAGACGCGTCAACCGACTGTGTTGTGCCTTTGGCTTCAGCCTCCCTGCGCGGCACCTCCACCACATTGAGCCAGTAGAGGCTCTCCTTGTCGATCGGCAGCTGCTCCGGGCGAACAACCAGGACGCGTATACGCTGATTACCCTGCGCTTCGATGCGCACCAGCGGCGGAAGCAGCTGGAACGGCGTAGCGATCCTCTCGGGCGACTCGTCAGGACGCCCGTCATCCACCCAGGCCTGTACCAATGTCGGCAACGGATCCCGATTGCTGACAATCAGTCCACCCTCATGATCTTCCGCCTGCACGATCACCCGGGTAGCCGAAAGGGAGATGGTCGCCGCCGCCATTTCCGGCAGCAGCCCCACTGCCAGAACAAGCGCACCAAGTGCGCAGCGAACCGCATTTTTCCGTCGCATCGCCTTCTCCCTGGACCCAGACATCAGTAGGGGCAACGTTCAGCGGTATTCCATCCGCACTTCCATTGCCGAGTCCACGCTGCCCGGGGTGACATTGGCCTGGTATTGCAGAATACGTGCGCGCATCGGGAAATCGACGTTCTCCTGCCCGGGGGCCAGGCCCATGAACTGCTGCCCGGCACCAATGCGCAGCGACATGTCATGGTAGACATCCCAGACCTGCACGGCTACGCCTTCAGCGCCGCCTTTCTGCACATCCAGCACGATGCCCTGGCTGACCGGCAGAATGCCGTTCAACGCGGTGACGTGGTAAATAATCGCCGAGTAATCACTGGGGCAGTTACGGAGCGGCAGGTTGAAATCCACCCAGTCCGACGCCGCGCCCGGGCCGGTGAACCGGGTGACCGGGTAATCGCCCAGAACCACCGGAACGCTGGACGGAATATCGCAGGTGGCACCGGTGACAGCCACCGACCCGGATGCAAGATTGCCGACGGCGACGATCATGCGGCCACCTGCAGCGTCCGGCGCGGTCCACTCGAAGAGTTTTCCCTTCACGAACGCGTCCGGCACGATCGGCCCGGTCTTGACCAGCCTCAGGCGCATCGGCCCTGGCCAGATGAGATCGCCTGGGATCGACCACTGTGTTGCAGGCGACGTGAACTGGCGATCCGCCAGCTGGGCTGGGTAATCCACCCGAAGCGCCACTCCGCTGATGTTGGTTTCGTAGTACCCCGGCATGGAGGGCACCCGTTGGCTGAGCATGAGCTCGCTGGATTGACCATTACCGCCTCCGGTGCATCGCAGGATGGTCTTGTTGTTCTGGACCGAGCCCAGATCCTGCTCATGAATTACCGTGCCAACCGGCGCGTCGCGCGGCACGGTGATATTTCCAAGGGCAATGTTCCAGCTCATCTGGTAGGCCGTGCCGGGTCGCACGCAGCTGGACTGGGCCTGGGCGGATCCAGTCCACGCAAGGCAGAGAAGGATGGCCAACGCGCTGCCTCGCCCGACGCAGGAAGCATGGCGGCCACGGATATCTGCTGGTGACATCGGGTATCTCCTCATTTCAATGCTCGGCCCGGGCCGGAACGGGTGCAGCAGTGGCGGATGTCGATGCTTGGGGGGCCGTCTCGCGACACTGGCCTTCCAGCATGGCCCCCGGAGCAACCGTGGTGACATCGAAGTCGATCACGCACTGACGTGCCGGTGAACTGCCCCAGCGCACGGTCAGCTGGCCTTTCTCCTCGATGCCCCGTACCCACAGCCGGCTCGCCTGGCCGACCACGCCCACCACTTCACCGGCCTCATCGTACACATCCACACCAAATGGCAACGGGCTGCCATCGACCAGCGGCGCTTCGATCAGCGCACTGCGGCCACTGCTGGTGGGCACCACCAGCTTGACCACGGCTCCCGCGGTGGGCACACCTGTTACCGATGCGGTCTTCAGCTCCACGTCCAGCGGCAATCCGCGTGGATCGATGGTTACTTCGTTGCGCCGGAACGGCGTCATGTAGGGAACAACGGCGTAACCGTGCGCATTGGTCTTCACGCCCACGGTACTGCCGATCATCGCGCCGGCGGCGTCCGGCACCTGCACCAGCGCGATGGTATCGCCCATCTGCTGCGAGAACGCCACGCCATCGCGATGCGCCACCACCCCGCCGCTCGCACCCAGGCTCAGGCCACGGCTGCCCGGCGAATGGCTGTAGCCCGCGCTGAGGTTGGCCATGGGCGCCTGGTAGCTGATGCCGGCATCGTAGCTGTTGCGCTGGCCGCCGTAGCGGCTGGCGGCGGCACTGTAGCTACCTTGGCGCTGCTCGCCGAAATTGCCGGTGATGCCCGCCCGCAGGTCCTCGCGGCCGTCACCGCGGCGGCTCAGGGCCGCATTCACGCGCGGCGCGGAGGGGCGCGTGCCCAGCGGTACGGTCAGGTTGAAATACAGGCTGGTTCCTTCGCGTGCGACGCTGCCGCCCAGCGTGCGCTGCAGGCTGCGCTGCGCGGAAACGCTGTAGCTGGCCGCGCCGATGGAGTTGGAGTAGCCGACAGCGAAATTCGTCCGCCGCCGGTCCAGGTTCCAGTAATCGATGCTGCTGCCGCTGGCGTACAACGAGCCCCCATGCTCGCCAAGCTGCTGGTTGACGATCAGCTCCATGCGGCTGCGCTGGCGCGCGACGAGCTTGCCATCGCCGCCCGATGCGAGCTCCTGGCGCATGCGCCCGGCTTCGTTGAGCGTCAGATACCCATCGGTGGAGTAACGGTAGGCCGCCATCGAAAGCGTGGTATCGGTGGCCGCGATGCTCTTGCTGTAACTGAGCCGGTAGGACTGGCCCTGCATGCTGCGGCTGAAGCCCGTCAGCTCGCCCGGCAGCCGGGTTCGTGCGATCGTCACATCGCCCGAGAACGCACCCAGGCTCGTATTGAGCGCACCACCGGCAAGCACCGCATGGTAACCGTCGCTTGCAGTAAGGCCGCCATAGCCGGTGAACCGGTTGCTGATGCCGCGACGCAATGTGGCTTCCAGGAATGCCGGCTCGTCATGCAGCCAATCATCACGCAACGTGCCGGCGGTGAACGAGAAACGCTGCTGGCCGGCGCGAAGCAGCTGCGGCACGGCGGCGAAGGGCACGGTGAAACGCTGCACGCGGCCATCGTCCTCGACCACCTCCACGTCCAGATCGCCCGCGTAGGCGGTTCCGTACAAATCGTTGATCTCGAACGGGCCGGCAGCCACGTTTGTCTGGTAGAGCACCTGTCCATGCTGGCGGATCACAATACGTGCGTTGGTCTGCGCCACGCCGCGCACCACCGGCGCGTAATCACGCTGCGAATCGGGCAGCATGCGCGGATCGGTGGCCAAGCCAACGCCGCGGAAGTTGACGCCCTCGAAGAGGTCGCCGCGTGTGGTGGATTCTCCGACCAGGAAATCGACACCCCAAGAACCGATGGAACGCTGCGCATACGTGCGTCCTGCACGATACTTCGTGCCGGCCTCGCTGGACTGGGAAAGATACCCGTCGTGGCGCAGGCGCCACGCGCCGACGTTGACGCCGGCATTGATCATGGCAGTGGTGGATTGGCGCGCATAACCATTGCCCCGCATGCGCTGATGACTGATGCTGTAACCCAGCAGCCCGGCATCGATGCCCTCGTCCCACAGCTCCGGGCTGACCCAGCCACGCGGATCACGCGCCAGATAGGCCTGCGGGATGCCGATGTCCAGCAGCTGCTCGCCGGCATCGAAACGCACGCTCGCGTCAGGGATGTAGTTCGACAAGGCATCACAGAATGCCGTATCCGGAAGCGGTTTGAGTGCCTGCGCCGGGGCATCGGCCGCGTTCTGGCGCGGCAGCCTCGCAGGGTCCACGCCCAGCACTTCCATGACCTGCGGCGACAGACAGATGGATACCTCGCCGTTGTCCTCGGCGCGCAGTTCGATCTCGCGCCTGGCGACGATGACTCCATTGACGCGGATATCCGCGCTGTAGGTACCCGGCAGGTCTTCGCCGCGCTCAAAACGGGTCAGGTCCAGGCTTCCTGCCTGCTCGCCCTGCAGGAACTGCGGATTGAACTCCACGTTCGGCGCCGAGCAGGCAACCGCCGGCAGCAACGCGGCCACCACGGCCGACGCCAGGCGACAAGGCCGCACAGCAGGCGATGAGGGACAACGGGACGACATGACGATCTCCAGCGGGACACAGGGCCGCTCTGCCCGGCACGAGTCCCGGCAGGCGCGACAGAATGGAAAGGGCGGCGCGCGCGTGCGGCGCCGTCATGACCTCAGTTCAATGGCACCGATTGAGCGACGCTGCCGCCCTGGTCATTGAGAAACTCGAACTGCACGTTTCCACCTGCCGGTCGTGCGGCCAGGTCCTGCAGCAGATAGGTTTCGGTGCTCAGTGGTGCGATCATCTGCGGGTCGATGGTGCCATGGTCCACACCATTGATCCGCAGGCCCAGCTTGGCGAAATGGACGTAGTACGGCGTAGGATTGGTAGCCTGCAGCGCCCAGCCCTGCTTCGCCGGCACCAGCGTCCACTGCAGTTTCTGCGGTGCTGAAGCGGCCGCATCCAGGCCCTTCGGGCGGTAGATCAGCTTTATACGCGTGCGCAGGCTGAACTGCAGGAAATTGCCGGTCGTTACCTCGCCCTCACGCGGCGAGGGAGGGATGTCGAGCACATTGAGCCAGAAGATGCTTTCGCGATCCTGGGGCAGGTCGTTGCCCGTCAGCAGTACGCGCAGCGCCTGGCTCTTGCCAGCATCCAGCCGGAACACCGGCGGTCGCAGCACGAAGGGCGTCTTCGCCTCCTCCGGCCCCACCAGCTTGTCGCCATCGTCGGTCCAGGCCTGTACCAGCGATGCGCGCTGGCCAACGTTTTCCACGCGTACGGTGATCTCGCGCTGGTTACCGGGGAAAATCTGCCGGGTGCCGTGCACGATCACCTGTGCGTCGGCGGAGGCACTGGCGAACAGGGCACTTACCGCTGCAAGACATGCAAATCCGATGCGGAACAGGTTCATGGGTCACTCCAGCGATGGGCAGCTGCCCGATTGGAGGCCGGGGCACAAGGCCCCGGCCAGTACGTCAGGATTCAACTGATGCGGTCAGACGATCAGTTGTAGTCCAGGGTGTACTGCACATTGGAAGACACCGCGCCCGGGGTGGCAGCACCGGTGGCGTAATACTCACCGGCAAACTGCACTTCGGCGACGCCGTTGGTCGGTGCCACGCGCTGCGAAGCCCACGGCACCGACAGATTGATCTCGGCATCGTTGGCATCACGCAGGGCAACCTGCACGTTCTGCGAGCCGTTGGGGTCGGTATTGTTCAGGCGGCCGTTGGTCTGGTCAGCATTGCGGTTCGGGTTCAGCTCAAGCGCCACGCTGCTGGCAGCACAGGGCAGGGCTGCGGTGCCGATCTGTACGGTGACCGGGGTCTTGCCGGCGGTGTTTCCAGCAGCACTCAGCGAGGTGGTTGCCACAGTCGGCAGGGTGACGACCGGATCGGTGGCGGAGCCGCCGGTGCCCGGGAAGACGACCTCGCAGGTGGTGTCGGTGACTTCACCGTTGAAGGTGATGGTGCCGGTCTGTGCGAAAGCCGGGGCGGAAGCGCCGATGGCCAGGGCGGCCGACAGGGCGATGGCAAGCTTGCTCATGGAAAATCCTTTGATATTGGTTGGAATTGAAGACGCGGCGCGATCCGGTCCTGTGCTCGATGTCGGCCGGAAGGAGGCTGATTTCCCTCACCGGCCAATCTATTCAAGAGGCCGCGCAGCGGTAATCGGACGGGGATTAAAACCTTTTTCTGACGCCCTCCCGATGTGATGGCCATTCGCCGAGCTCATCAGATGCAGGCCCAGGAGCGAGCTCAGCGGTAGCTGGGATCACGGATATATCAACGTGTATTCCAGCGGCGCCTGGAACAGGCCGGCTACCGCGTCACTGCCATCGGCGTAATACTCCGCATAGAAGGTGATGTCGGCGCCATTGCCACTGCCTGCGGCCACCGGCGATGACCAGCCGGCCGCCAGGTCGATCAAGGTGTCCTGCGCATCCCGCAGGCCCACCACCGCACTGGTGCCCGGAGCGGCCAGTGCCATGTTGCCCAGGCGCCCGTTGCGGAGGTATGCCGAGCGGTTGGTATTGAGCGCCAGCACCACCGCGCCGCTGGAACAGACGGGGTCACTGCCGTCTACGTGCACCAGCACGGGGGTGCGGCCAGCGCTGCTGCCCGCCGTCAGCGAAACGGTCGCTACCGTAGGCAGGGTGATGGACGGATTATTGCCGACCACGCCGTTGAACGATACTTCACAGGTGACCGAGGTGATTTCCCCGTTGAAAGTGATGTTGCCGCTCTGTGCGTGGGCCGCAGAGGCAAGCCCAAGCGCAACCAGCGCAGCAGGCGCCGCGTTGAAGAGTTTTCTCATGAGACGATTTCCTTTGACGTCCAGTGTTCTGCGATGCCGGCAGGAAGGTACTTCCTTGCCGGCCGCACCATCGTCCGGGACCGCATCATGTCCACGTATCGGACGCGGCTGAAGGCCGCAGATCAGCTCTGCGCCAAGGCTGGAAATGCAGGGGAAGGCCGCTTATGTCCCGGAATAACGTGCGTATGACAGCCCCATGCCTGACGTGGGGCGGGTGGCATGCCGAGGCATGAGGCGGGAAGCGCCAGCGCCGTTCCGCCAGACAGCATGAAGGCGCCCTTCGGGGCGCCTTCGCGGACTACAAGAACAGCCGCCTCATGGATAGATCAAGTCATACTGCACCGCTGTAACCACTGTGCCACCGGTCGCTGCAGCAGTAGCGTAGTATTCGGCCGCATAGCTGAGCATCACCCAGCCTGTGCTGCTCGGGATGTCCCGCACCTGCGAATTGGTATTGGTGGTCAGATCGATATCCGGCGCCCCGGCGCCCACCTCGGCATTGCTCAGCACGATGTCCACGTTCCCTGCCGTGCCGGTGTTGCTCAGCCGGCCCTGCGCGTTGACATTGCCGGCGTTGCGAAAACCCACCTGCACCCGCGGCGCCAGGCATGGGTCAGCGGCACTGCCCACGATGAGCTGCCAAGTGCGCCGCCCGGCGCGCGCTCCGGTGCTGGCCAGCGTGGTCGATGGCACCGGCGCGAGAACCACCGTGCCATCCCCACCGGATGAGCCGCCATTGGTTCTCAGCGACACAGAGCACGTCGTGGAGAGGAGATTACCGGAGAAATTGACGGTGGTCTGCGCGTGGCCATTCCCGGCCGCGGCCAGCAGCACACCTGCCAGCGTGAGTGTTCGGACGTACATGCGATTCTCCGGGATGCGTCGCCCGGCATGGCGCGCTTCTCCGGCGAGGATAGGCATGGGTTGCACCCACCTCCATCGGACCCGGCTGATCGTGCAGAAAGGCCGCCTCGCGGCGGCCTCGTGGCTTACAGAATGTACCGGCTCAGATCCGGGTCCTTGACCAGCTCGCCCAAATGCTTGTCCACGTAGGCAGCATCGATGGCAACGGCTTCCCCATCACGGTCCGGTGCCTCGTAGCTCAGGGAATCCAGCAACCGCTCCAACACGGTATGCAGGCGACGGGCGCCGATGTTCTCCTGGCGTTCGTTGACCTGGAAGGCGATCCCGGCAAGGCGTTCCACCGCTTCCTCGGTGAAATCCACCTTGACGCCCTCGGTGGCCAGCAGCGCTTCGTACTGCTTGGTCAGCGCGGCCTTCGGCTCGGTGAGGATACGCACGAAGTCCTCCTTGGTGAGCGCGCCAAGCTCTACGCGGATCGGGAAGCGACCCTGCAATTCGGGGATCAGGTCACTGGGCTTGGCCAGATGGAATGCGCCGGAGGCGATGAACAGAATATGGTCGGTCTTGACCGTGCCGTACTTCGTGGACACGTTGGAACCTTCCACCAGCGGCAGGAGATCACGCTGTACGCCCTCGCGGGATACATCGCCGCCACCGACATTGTCGCCACGCTTGGCGACCTTGTCGATCTCGTCGATGAATACGATGCCGTGCTGCTCGCATGCCTCGATGGCGGCCAAGCGGACATCGTCCTCATTCACAAGCTTGCCGGCCTCTTCTTCCACCAGCAGCGGCCGCGCAGCCTTGATCGCCAGCGTGCGCTTGCTGGATTTCGCACCGCCCAGATTGGCGAACATGGATTTCAGCTGCTGGCCCATCTCTTCCATGCCCGGCGGGGTCATGATGTCCATGCTGACATTGGCAGCGATATCCAGTTCGATCTCGCGTTCATCCAGCTCGCCATTGCGCAGCATGCGGCGGAACTTGATGCGGGTTTCATTGTCCTGCGCGGACGGTTCGTTGCGCGCGGCTTCCGGGTCGAAACCGATGCCGCCGCTACGACGCGGCAGCAGTGCATCCAGGATGCGGTCTTCGGCGCGCTCCTCTGCCTGGTTGCGTACGCGTGTCTTGGCCTGTTCGCGGTAGAGCTTGACTGCCGTATCTGCAAGATCACGGATGATCTGCTCGACATCCTTGCCGACATAGCCGACTTCGGTGAAGCGGGTGGCTTCCACCTTCACGAACGGCGCCTTCGCCAACGTCGCCAGACGACGTGCGATTTCGGTCTTGCCGACGCCGGTGGGGCCGATCATCAGAATGTTTTTGGGCATCACCTCATCACGCAGCTCGGCCGGCAGCTGCATGCGGCGCCAGCGGTTGCGAAGGGCGATGGCCACCGCCCGCTTGGCCGGGTGCTGGCCGACGATATGCCGGTCCAGCTCCTGGACGATCTCGCGCGGGGTCATGGTGGCGGCGGAAACTTCAATCTTCTGCGACATGGATAGGCTCAGGAATTCGTTGTCGGTAGTGCCGACCTGTGGCCGGCGACCAGAAATAGAGACGGGGCTTGCCGACGGTGATGGCCAGCAGCCATCGATACCTCACAGCTCCTCCACCACCACATTGCGGTTGGTGTAGATGCAGATGTCACCGGCGATACCGATGGCCTCGCTGGCGATCGTGCGCGCATCCAGCTCCGTGTGCGCCATCAATGCGCGCGCGGCCGACAGCGCATAGGAACCACCGGAGCCGATGGCGATGATGCCGTCTTCGGGTTCGATCACATCACCCGTGCCGCTGATGATGAGCGACGTGTCCTTGTCGGCCACCGCCAGCAGGGCTTCAAGCTTGCCCAGACGACGCTCGGTTCGCCAGTCCTTGGCCAGCTCCACAGCGGCTCGCTGCAGCTGGCCATGTTTCTCGAGCTTGGCCTCGAACAGCTCGAACAACGTAAAGGCATCGGCGGCGGCGCCGGCGAAGCCCGCCAGTACCTGGCCATCACGGCCCAGCCGACGCACCTTGCGCGCGTTGCCCTTCATCACCGTGTGACCGAGCGTTACCTGGCCGTCGCCGGCAACGGCCACATGCTCGCCGCGACGAACGCAGACAATGGTGGTGGCGTGGAAGACATTGGGGTTCTGGCTGGGGTCCATGTTCGCTCCGGGATGCTGTCCGGAACGACATGGGGACAGCCCCGGCGACGATCAAGTCGCCAAGGCAGGCCGACGTTCAGCATTGCGGCCGGGCACGGCTCAGGGATACACCAGCACGTACTGCACCCGTGCTGCCACCGTCCCAGGCGTGGATTCGCCGGTGGCGTAGTAGCTGGCGAACCAGGACAGCACGCCGATGCCCGTACGGTCGATCGGCACCTGCTGCGAATTGGTGTTGTCGTTCAGATCGATATCCTCGCGGTCTTCGTTCTGCACCACGACATCCACGTTCGTCGCTGTTCCCTGGTTGTCCAGGCGCCCGGCGGCGTTGTTGTCGCCAACACTCTGGAACAGCGCCCGCACGTTCTTCTGCTCGCACGGCTGCGCGCCCGAACCCACCACCACGTGGAACGGAATGGCGGCACCGCGTTGCCCGGCGCTGGACAGCGAGTAACGGCTGATGCTCGGCAACATCACCGTGAAGTCACCGCCGTTGATGGGCCCGTTGCCGATGGGCTGCACAACGCAGGTGTCACTCAGTACCTGACCGGAGAAGGTGATCGTTCCCCGCTGTGCGTGCGCCGGCAGAGCAGCGGATGAGGCGATGAGCATGGAAATGATGGCGGCTTTCATGGGCGATTTCCTTGATGCCTTCCGGACAAGGAGGCACGGACAGGCACAGTGGTGGATGCATCAACATATAGCCGCTGCACCCACGATGGCGCGGGTCTGCGCCACTGCCGACATCATTTCGAACCACGTCGCCTGGGTTGCCGCGCATCGCGCCAACCGGCGTCGTCGGACGACGGATGACGTCACATGAGGCGACGAGGCGCACGCGTCGCCGATGCCCATATGCGACGGACGTTATGGGCCGGGTTAGGGATCGCCGGAACCGCGACGCTTCGCGCGCGGATGTGCCGCGTCGTACACCTTGGCCAGGTGCTGGAAATCCAGATGGGTGTAGATCTGCGTGGTCGCGATGTCAGCGTGGCCCAGCAGTTCCTGCACGCCCCGCAGGTCGCCGGAGGACTCCAGGATATGACTGGCAAAACTGTGCCGCAGCATGTGCGGGTGCACGTGCTTGAACAAGCCCTGGCGCTGCGCGAGCTGCTTGATGCGTACCTGCACCGCCCGCTGGCTGATCGGGCCGTTACGGCCAGGGAACACCGGCGCGTCTGCCAAGTGCGGCGTCTCTGCCCGCCACTCCAGCAACGCTTGGCGCGCCGGTGCACCGAACGGCACGCGGCGCTGGCGGTTGCCCTTTCCGAGCACGTTGACCAGGCCGGTCTCGAAATCGACATCGCGCCAGGTCAACGCGCACAGTTCGCTGAGGCGCAGGCCCGAGGAATAGAAAAGTTCCAGCAGCGCGCGATCACGTCGCCCCAGTTCACCGTCGGTCGGTACTTCAACCAGTTGCACGGCCTCGTCGGCGTCCAGCACCTGCGGCAGCCGGCGCGGCGCACGCGGTGCCTTCAGGGCAAGCGTCGGATCGACCGCAAGCCGCCCGTGCCTGAGCTGCCAAGCGTAGTACCCCCGACAGGCCGACAACCGGCGCTGCAGGCTTTTCGGTGACAGGCCGCGGCGGTGCTCATCGGCAATGAACGCACGCAGCTGCCCGGCATCCAGCGCGTCCACGCCGGCGTCGCGCGCCTGCGCCCATTCCTGCAACGCCAGCAGATCGCGCCGGTAGGCATCCAGTGTATGCGCGGACATCCGCCGTTCCACCGCCAGATACTGCAGGAACGCCGCGATGGCATCGGTATTCACGACCGGCCGGTTCTCCGGTTCATCGCCCGGTGCGCGGGTCGAATCGCTGCAGCGCAACCGCCAGCGCCTCGCCCATCATGCGCAGGAACAGCGTGCCCATGCCGGGATAGAAACGATTGGCGTCGTGGCTGCCCACCGCGATCAGGCCGGTGCCTGGCAGGGGCAGCAGCGCGGTGGTCTGGATTTCCCCGGCACGCGCGCCATACAGCACCGCATTCTTCTCCGGCTGCAGCCGGCCGCACAGTGGCTCCCCTTCCTTCAGACAGTCGCGGAAGGGGCCCAGCAGCGGGCTGTCGGCCGCGATGACCTGCAGCCAGGGCGCCTCTTCAAGGCCGGCCACCGGCACATGCACCACCAACCGTACCAGGTCACCGGAAAAATCTTCTTCCAGCGACGCCGCCATCGCGCGCAGCGTACCGGCGGCGCTGTCCTGCTTCATCAGGGCCAGGGTGAGCTGATGGGTACGTACCGCCAGCCGCTCGTTGACCTGCGCCATGGAAGACAGCTCGGCGAGGCGCCGCGATAGTTCGCGGTTCTTGTCGCGCAGCACCTCCAGCTGGTAGCTGGCCAACGACGCGGTGGGGCCCTCATCGCGCGGCACCACCAGGGTGAGCGCCAGGTCCGGGAACTGCTTGAGGAAATCCGGATGACGTCGCAGCCAGGCGGCGACCTCATGCCCTGCGAGTTTTTCCTGCGTTGCGCTCATGCACACCACTCCCCTTCAAAGACGAATGCCGTTGGCCCGGACATCACCACCGGTTGCCCGGCGCCCTGCCACTGGATACGCAACTCGCCACCGGGCAGGCTGACGCGCGCATCCTCCGCCAGGCGGCCGCGCTGCATCAGCGATACCGCCGCCGCGCAGGCGCCACTGCCACAGGCCAGGGTCTCCCCCACGCCGCGTTCGTAAACGCGAAGGCGCACATGGTCCCGTTCGACCACCTGCGCGAAACCGACGTTCACCGATTCCGGAAAGGACGCATGCTGCTGCAGCAGCGGGCCCAGGCGTTCAACCGGTGCCGCATCGATCAGGCCGACTTCGATCACCGCATGCGGATTGCCCATCGATACCGCGCCAAAGCGCACGCTCTCGCCCTGCAGCGGTAACAGGTATTCACCGCGCGGATGCGCGAATCCTATCAGCGGCACATGTTCCGGCTCGAAGCGGGGCACGCCCATCTCCACTGCGAAATGGCCGTTGCCCAGGTCCCGCACGCCGTGGCTGGCGAGCGGGCTGTCGATGATGAACTCCCTGGTGGTGACGGCCCCTGCGCGGACCAGCCAGGCGGCCACGCAGCGCGCGCCATTGCCGCATTGCTGTGACGCCGAGCCATCCGCGTTCCAGATACGGTAGGACGCCACCGAATCTGTTGCGCGCGGCGCTTCGATGGTGATGATCTGGTCGCAGCCGACGCCGGTGTGGCGATCGGCCAGGCGTGCTGCCAGCGCAGGCGATGGCGGCACGCCGCCGCCACGCAGATCCATCATCACGAAGTCGTTGCCGGCGCCGTGCATCTTGCTGAAGCGAAACATCCCTTGCACCGCGTTACTCATTCCCATCGTCGACCGTATCGTCGATTTCCGGGGAAACAGGATCCGGCACGCTGCCCGGGTTGCCAGCGTCCACGCCCTGTGTGGCGGGTGGCCGGGTATCCTGGCCCGGCTGGCCGTCGTCGGCCGCCGGTTCGTCAACCGGCTCGACGACCTCTTCCACCGGCACCGGCTGCTGTGGCATGACCAGCGGACCCTTGTTGCCGCAGGCGCTGAGGAACAGCAGCGTGGACGCTGCCAGTGAAATCAGGATCAGATGTCGGGGGGAATTTTTCATGCCCCGAGTATAGCCACTGCCGGCTTTCCGACGCGTCACCGCGAATCGCATATTGCCGGGTGCTGCCCGGCTACCCCGACACCGATGCCGCGCCGCGTAGAGCCGGACGATGCCCGGCTGGGGACATTACCGTGCAGCGGCGCCGGGCGCCGCTCTACCCGGCGGGCATCGGGCGACATCCGGTGTATTCAGGAAGATGGCGGCAATGGACGTGCCCACAGCCAGATCGCCACCACGGTCATGCTGCCGATGGACAGCCATTTCAACCAGGCCACCGGCACGCACCACAACATGATGCCTGCGCATACCGCCATGGTGATCGTCGCCATCCACTTGCCGTACCGGCTTACCGCGCCGTGCGCCTGCCAGTTGCGGATTGCCGGGCCGAAGCGCGGATGCTGCAGCAGCCACTTGTGCAGGCGCTCGGAACCCCGCGAAGCGGCCCAGGCCGATATGAGGATGAAGACCGTGGTCGGAAGCCCCGGAACGAAGATGCCGACGATACCGGTACCCAGGCTGGCATACGCCAGCAGCCGCCATGCCCATCTGAAGCGGACCGGGCGACCGGGTGGCGGGGCATCACGGGCTGCAGGGCGTTCGGACAGGCTCATGACGACAAGGATACCGATTCCCGATGCCTGCCTGCGCGGCCCCGGCAGCCCGCCCCGCTGCCGGGCCACCAGAACCCGGCAGCACCGATATCACTGGCTGCGGACGCCCAGCTGGTCCAGCACGAACGCGTAGGATTCGGCCAGTTCCTGGTAACGGCGGAAACGCCCGGACTTGCCGCCGTGGCCGGCCTCCATGTTGGTGCGGAAGACGATCGGATGACTGCCGGTATTGTCATCGCGCAGCCGCGCCACCCACTTGGCCGGCTCCCAGTACTGCACCTGCGAATCCCACAGCCCGGTACCCACGAACATCGCCGGGTAGGCCTGCCTGGTCACGTTGTCATACGGCGAATACTTCAGCATGTAGTCGTAGAACGTCTGCTGCTCCGGATTGCCCCACTCATCGTATTCGTTGGTGGTCAGCGGAATGCTGGCATCCAGCATGGTGGTCACCACGTCCACGAACGGCACCTGGGCCACCATCACCCGGTAATCCTGCGGCGCCTGGTTGGCCACCGCGCCCATCAGCAGGCCGCCGGCACTGCCGCCGGAAGCAGCCACCCGATCCTTCGCCGCCCAGCCCTGCGCCACCAGCCCACGGGTGACATCGATGAAATCGTTGAAGGTGTTCTGCTTGTGCAGCAGCTTGCCGTTCTCATACCAGTCACGGCCCATTTCCTGGCCGCCACGGATATGCGCGATGGCATACACCACGCCACGGTCCAGCAGGCTCACCGCGGTCTGGTTGAAGTAGGGGTCCATCGACATGCCGTAGCTGCCGTAGGCGTACTGGAACAGCGCACCCTTGCCGTCCTTCCGGTAGCCCTTGCGGTAGACCAGCGACACCGGCACTTTCACGCCGTCACGTGCGGTGATCCAGACACGTTGGGTTTCATACTTGGATGCGTCATAGCCGATCACCGGCTGCTGCTTCAACTGACGTCGTTCGCCGGTCTGCGTATTGAGTTCATACACCGTCGTCGGCGTGGTCATCGAGGTATAGGCGTACCGCAGCCACGGCGTATCGGCTTCGGTGTTGTCGCCCAGGCCCATCGAATACGCCGATTCATCTGCTTTCACGTAGTCGGTGCGGCCGTCCTTGAACAACAGGCGGATGCGCTCCAGGCCTTCGGAACGCTCGGCAATGGCGCTGAAGCCGTCGAACAGCTCGAAGCCTTCGATGTAGACCGAAGGATCATGCGCGATCCAGTCCTGCCACTGGCTGCGCGAGGTCGCGTCGGTCGGCGCGGTGACCAGCTTGAAATTCTTCGCGCCATCATTGGTGCGGATCACCCAGCGCCCGTCGAAATGGTCCGCGTCATACTCCACATCGCGCTGACGCGGCGCCAGTACGGTGAAGTGTTCCGGATCGCTGGCCGGGGCGTAACGTTCCTCGGAGGTTACCGTGCTGTGCAGACCGATGGTGATGAAGCGATCGTCGCGGGTGCGGCCGATTCCCATGTAGTAACTGTCGTCCTTCTCTTCGTAGACGACCGTATCGGCGCTGGCCGGCGTGCCCAGCACGTGCTTCTTCACGCGCACGGTGAGCAATGTCTCGGGATCATTTTCCACATAGAGCACGGTGCGATTGTCATCGGCCCACACCATGTTCCCGGAGGTGCCGGTGAGCGTATCAGGCAGCACCTGCCCGGTGCGCAGATCCTTGAAACGGATGACGTACTGGCGACGACCCACATCATCGTCGGCCCAGGCCAGCAACTGGTTGTCCTGGCTGATCTCCATCGCGCCGACGCTGAAATAGCCCTTGCCGGCCGCCATCTGGTTCACGTCCAGCAGAATCTCCTCGGCGGCCTGCATGTCGCCCTTGCGACGCGCGTGGATCGGGTAATCCTGCCCGGTTTCATAGCGGGTGTAATACCAGTACCCACGCTCACGCGCCGGAACACTGGAGTCATCCTGCTTGATACGTGCGACGATTTCCTTGTACAGGGTGTCCTGCAGCGGCTTCAACGGCGCGAGCACCTGGTCGGTATACGCGTTTTCGGCCTGCAGATAGGCCAGCATTGCCTTGTCCTCGCGCTTGTCATCGCGCAACCAGTAGTAATCATCGTTGCGGGTAGCACCAAACGGCGCTTTGACCACGTGGGGACGCTTTTCGACATCCGGCGGGACGGGTGGAGTTGCAGCGGTGGCGGCGGTGGTGGTCATCAGGCTCGCAAGCAGCAGGCAGAGGGTTGATTTCACGAAATAGGGCTCCAGGCGCGGGAATGCAACGGCTTCCCTGCGCCCGAGTCTGGGCGGTGGCCGGCCTGTCGACAACCCTGCCGGTGGTCACGCCTGCGGAACCTGCCGAAACCACGTCGTTGGCAGTACCTCCGCTGGTCGGCAGCGTTCTGGTTTCCAGAAATGGCACCGACGTCGTCCCGGCTGCGGGGCGTACCATGGATGACATGAGCACCCTGCCCCCCACGCCGGGCTACAGCCGGCGCAGCCACGATATTGCCCCCTTCCACGTCATGTCCCTGCTGGCCCGCGCGCAGGCGCTGGAGCAGGCCGGGCACGATGTGATTCATCTAGAGATCGGCGAACCGGACTTCAGCACCGCCGAACCAGTAGTACGCGCCGGTCAGGCCGCGCTGGCGGCCGGCCACACGCGTTATACCGCTGCGCGCGGCCTGCCCTCCCTGCGCGAAGCGATTTCCGGTTTCTACCGCTGTCATTACGGCCTGGCCATCGATCCAGAACGCATCCTGGTCACCCCCGGTGGTTCCGGCGCGTTGCTGCTGGCCAGCAGCCTGCTGGTGGATCCCGGCAGGCACTGGCTGCTGGCCGATCCCGGATATCCCTGCAACCGCCATTTCCTGCGCCTGGTGGAAGGCGGCGCGCAGCTGGTGCCGGTGGATGCGCGCACGGCATGGCAGCTCACGCCCGAACGGATTGCATCACACTGGAACGATGACAGCGTGGGCGCGCTGGTCGCCTCGCCCGCCAATCCCACCGGCACGGTGTTGTCGGCCGAACAGCTGCGTGGACTGTCGCAGGCACTGCACGGACGCGGCGGCCATCTGGTGGTCGATGAGATCTACCACGGCCTCACCTACGGCATGGATGCGCCCAGCGTGTTGCAGGTGGACGATTCAGCATTCGTACTGAACAGCTTCTCGAAGTATTTCGGTATGACCGGATGGCGGCTCGGCTGGCTCGTCGCACCGCCTGCCGCGGTACCGGAACTGGAAAAGCTGGCGCAGAACCTGTACATCAGCGCTTCCAGCATCGCCCAGCATGCAGCGTTGGCCTGCTTCAGCGATGAGGCAACCGCGATCTTCGAAGCGCGGCGCGAGGCCTTCGGCAAGCGCCGCGATTTCCTGTTACCCGCGTTGCGCGAGCTGGGTTTCCGCATCGATGTGGAGCCGCAGGGGGCGTTCTATCTGTACGCGGACGTCAGTGCGTTCACCGACGACGCCCAGGCGTTCTGCGCGCACTTCCTGGAAACCGAGCATGTGGCTTTCACTCCCGGCCTGGATTTCGGCTTTCATGGCGCGAACCATCATGTGCGGCTGGCCTATACGCAGGAAGTGCCACGCCTGCAGGAGGCCGTGGAACGCATCGCGCGTGGGCTGCGCAGCTGGCAGGGATGAGTCGGCCCTGATGACGTGCACTGGCAGGTGACGACCGTTGGTCGTCACCTGCCGGGAAGAGCGTGACGACCAACGGTCGTCACCCACCTCACTTTCAGCCTCACTTCCAGGCTGACTCCCGGCCGGGGAGCCGGGGGCTCCCGGCTCCTGGAACTACTTCCCGCCCAGACGTTCCCACAGGAAGCTGTAGGCCAGCGCCTGCATGTGCGCCGCCTGCGCGTTGTTCGCAGCGCCGCCATGACCACCTTCGATGTTCTCGTAATAGGTCACATCCTTGCCCGCCTCGATCATCTTCGCCGCCATCTTGCGGGCATGGCCAGGGTGCACGCGGTCATCGCGCGTGGACGTGGTGAACAGCACCGGCGGATAGGTCTTCTTCGCGTCGAACAGGTGATAGGGGGAGAAGGTCTGGATGTATTCCCAGTCTGCCGTGTCCGGATTGCCATACTCGGCCATCCACGATGCGCCGGCCAGCAGATGGCTGTAACGCTTCATGTCCAGCAGCGGCACCTGCACCACCACCGCACCGAACAGCTCCGGGTACTGGGTGAGCATGTTGCCGGTGAGCAGGCCGCCGTTGCTGCCGCCCTGCACGCCCAGATGCTTCGCCGTGGTGATCTTCCGCTTCACCAGATCCTGGGCCACCGCAGCCATGTCCTCGTAGGCCTTCTGACGGTTCTGCTTCAGCGCCGCCTGGTGCCAGCGCGGGCCGTACTCGCCGCCGCCACGGATGTTGGCGACCACATAGACGCCGCCCTTCTCCAGCCAGGCGCGCCCCATGCCACCGGAATAGTTCGGCGTGAGCGAGATTTCGAAACCACCATAACCGTACAGCAGGGTCGGATTGGAGCCATCCAGCTTCATGTCCTTGGCATGCACCACGAAGTACGGAACGCGGGTGCCGTCCTTGCTGGTGGCGAAATGCTGCTCGATGACCTTGCCTTCGGCATCGAAGAAGGCGGGCATGGTCTTCAGGACTTCCGGCTTCTGGCCCACCTCGGCAATGGCCAGCGTGGTCGGCGTCAGGTAATCGGTTACCGTGACCCACACCGCATCGCTGTCGTTGCTGTCCACCGCGCCTACACCGATGGTGCCGAACGACGGCGCACCGACGAACTCGCTCTTCTTCCAGCCGCCGGCACCCGGCGTCAGCACGCTCAGGCGGTTCTTGACGTCATCCAGGACATTCAGCACCACGTGGTTCTTCGTCCACACCGCGCCAGCCAGAGAGGTGGTATCGGTGGGCGCGAACAGCACATCAAAGTCACGCTTGCCCGCCATGAAATCATCCAGCCGGGTCGCCAGCAGCGAGCCGGCGGCGTACGTGGTGCCGCCCACCGTCCACGGCTCGCGCAGCTCCAGGCTCAGCCACTGCTTGTGCAGGCCCTTCTCGGCCGAGTTCGGCGCATCGATCCTGAGCAGCTTGCCGTCATCGGTACGCAGGTACAGTTCGTTGTTGTAGAACGCCAGCGTGCGGCTGACCAGATTGCGCTCGAAGCCCGGCGTATCGTCATGCATGGCCGCGATATACATGTCATCCGGCTTGCCCTCATATACCACGGTGGCGGTATCCAGCGGCGTGCCGCGCTTCCACAGCCTGGCCACCCGCGGGTAGCCGGACGTGGTCATGCTGCCGTCGCCGAAATCGGTGTAGACGAACACGTTGTCGCGGTCGATCCAGTTCAGGCCGCCCTTGGATTCAGGGCGAAAGAAACCATCCTTGATCCAGCGCTTGCTGGACAGATCGAATTCACGGGTGACATCGGCGTCGGCGCCGCCGCGCGACAGCGCGATCAGGCAGCGCGAGTAATCCGGACGCAGGCACTGCGCACCGTGCCAGACCCAGTTCTCGCCCTCAGCCTTGTTCAGCGCGTCCAGGTCCAGCACGGTTTCCCACTGCGGCGCTGGTTTGCGATATTCCGCCAGCGTGGTACGCCGCCACAGACCGCGCTCGTGCTGCTTGTCCTTCCAGAAGTTGTAGTAGTAATCGCCGATCTTCTCCACGCCCGGAATCTTGGCGTCCGAGTCCAGCACCTCGCGGATGCTGCTCTCCATCTGCCTGAATGCCGACGTCTGCGCCAGCCGACCCTCGGACCTCGCATTCTGCTCCTTGACCCAGGCCAGTGGCTTGTCGCCGGTGACCTCTTCAAGCCAAGCGTAGCGGTCGTCGGCCCCGGTTTCAGCAGCTATGGCAGCGCCCACCGGGGCTACGGTCATCATGCCGGCCAACAGGCAGGCGGAAGCGAATCGTGACATTGCGGTTCCTGGCAGTCATAAGCTGCTGAACGCTAGCACACTGCGTGCCGCCGCCCCCCGTGTCGAAGGTCAGGCCGGACGCTGCAGGGATACCGCCAGCAGCGCCGCGCGGAGCTTCGCCCCGTGCGGGACGCGGCGACGGGCCTGCGCCCTGCGCCGCTGCCAGCGTGGCAAGGGAAACCGCAGCAGCGCCCACCAGGCGGCCAATGGCATGCCCACCAGCCACAGTGGCATCCAGCCGAACCAAGCACTGCTGCCGCGCGCGGCAGGCCAGGCCATCACCAGCGCCAGACCGGCCAGCGCCAGCTGTCGGACGCAGCGCAGCACGCGGGGGTCAGGGGCATATCGGGCAGTTGGAACGACAGCACGCGACGGACGGGTCATGGCGATTCTCCGGAAGGAGGGTGGACGATGGGCGTACTGTGCCGGCCCCGCTTCTCATGAGCTGCGACTGCCAGTGTCGAGCTTGCCGGGAGGGCACCATTGACGAATCCCTCGCGCGCATTCGACCATGCTGGGGCACGTCCATCCTGGAGCCCGCTGCACCATGTTTTCGATCCGACCGTTCTGCGCCATCCTGCTGTCCGCCCTGCTGGCGGGCCCTGCGCTGGCTGCCGTGGAGCCTGCCGCCTCTACCGCGACGGGGGGGGTGGCCGATCATGGCGACCCGGATGCGCCGGTCGATCTGCAGCGTTTCATGGGCACCTGGTATGTCATCGGCCGCGTGCCGAATTTCATCGAACGCGGCCATGTCGCCAGCGTCAACGAATACACCCTGCGCGATGCGCAGAAGGTCGGCATCGTGTATCGCTACCGCGATGGTTTCGATGAGCCGGTGGAGCAAATCAAGGCGCGTGCCAGCGTGGACGAGGACAGTGGCAACCACGACTGGCGAACCTGGTTCTACCGCATCGTCCCCACCCACTCCCGCGTTCTGGAAGTAGCGCCGGACTACTCCTGGGCGCTGATCGGCTATCCCGGCCGTGAAATGGCCTGGATCTTCGCGCGCCAGCCGGACATGGACAACGGCCTGTACAAGCAGCTGGCCGAACGCCTGCGCGACGAGTATGGGGTGAACACCGACAAGCTCAAGCGTGTGCCGCAGCGCCGCAACCAGGTTGATCGACTCGGGTTTGAAGTCCCCAACAAGCGCTGAGGCTCTGGTTGCTCACGTCACTCGATCTGCTCGTGATCATTGATTGACGCAGAAGCAAGATCGGTGCCCGCTTTTCGTGCGGCGGTTTCAGCCAGCATGTCTGCACGGAGATGTCTCCGTCACAGCCTTTCTGGAAACCGCCATGACAATCAAACTGGTGCCTGCGGCGTTCGTCGCGGCGATCTCTTTTGGTCTGCCCGTTTTTGCCGCAGACGCGGCAGACGATTACGGCCGCCTTCCGCTTCACGACCTCGGCCGCCTGCTCGGCGCGCAGGACAGCGCCTTCCCCCTGCAACGAGCGCGCCCCGCAGCAACCGGGTCAGCGCTGGCATGGTTCACCGACGAAGCACTGCTGGATCCCCTTGCGCGCACAGCAGCCTTGTCCAGCTGGCGCACGGGACAACCCGTGGCCATCCTGCGGGGTGCAGGTGGCCCGCTTCACCAGCAGGCACTTGAATCACTGTTCGGCTTCGTTTCGCCAGCTGCCTTTGCCATTTACCAACGCCGCGACGATGGCACCGTTATTGTGCATACGCTGGCCGAAATTCCGGATGATCCGGGCATCGCGGCACGGATCGCCGGACAGATGACCGCCTCGCTGACGCAGCCTGCTGCGATGATCCAGACAACGGCAGGCGGCGCCGAACAGGGGGTTGAAAGGATTGGTCTGCCGCGAATGAGCGCCGTGGAGACCCGGTATTCAAGCTCCGGCAACGGCGCCGCGACGACCGTCGAGGTCGACGTTGTCCGTGATTCCAGCAGGAGCCGCGACACCCTGATGATCAACGCGCGATCACGGCACCAGCTCAAGCCTCATCATAATGGCCTGCAGCAGGACGGCAAGCTGGTGATACCGGGGAAGTACAGGTGGTATCAGCGCATTTCATCCTTCGACAACGACGGCACCTGGCCAACGCTTGCCACCCAGAAGCCGTCGTCTTCGTCGAGTACATCGATTGAAATCAACGACAAGAACACGACAACAACCAGTTACGGCTTCGGCCTGAGTCGCGAGATCAGCGCGGGTCTGGACGGAAAGTCGCCGAACTTCGGCGCCAAGGCTGCGTTCAATTTCCAGTATGGGCGGGAGTTCACGAACGAGCGTCAATACCAGATGAGGCTGCTGGACTACTCTCTTGCCGCCAATGCAGACCAGTCCGCTGCAGACGCATCACGAACCTGGTGGGAGTCGCCTGTTGCCGGGCTCATCCGCTCGGATCCTGCCTATTTCGGCAGGACTCCCACACTCGCACGTTGGACCCCGTCAATGAAGCAGATCACCGCCCATGGCGATTCAGAATGGCGTGTGCCCGGCACCTTCTCCGGCACTCTGGCGATCGCCGCGGGCGGCACTATTGACAACATTTCCTACGACGGCAGGCGCATCGAGAACATCCCTGATCCCCGTCCACAACCGACCGCCTCACTGCACTTCCGCGCCTCTTCGCCGTATCTGACCCTCGAACCCACCGTCTACATCCAATCCAAGGCAGGTAATGGCGACTGTCTGCGGGAACTCGACCAACACGCCGTGGGCCTCGGAGAGTGCCCGGTGCCTGGCCGGCCCGGTTGGGAAGATGATCTGGCGGCGCAGTGGCAACTGGATAGCCGGGGTCGGTATTACAACCGTGGGTCCCGTCGCTGCATGCAGATACTCACAGAAGGCAAGGCGCCCGGCGGAAAGAGCGAAATCGTCACGCGACCGTGCAACCTGGGACTGGGACAGGCATGGCAATGGCAGGCAGATCGTCTCCATTCCCGTCATGGCGACGGTTTTCCGGAATGGCGTCTTTTCGTAGACGAACGCAACTTCGTCGGCGTGCGGACCACGGGCAAGCCGAAATACCAATCCATCCCTGTCAATCCGTTTCATGAACTTCTCGACCCATGGTCCAGCTATCCGGGCCGGCCTGGCAGCCAGGATTTCGTGCCGAAACTGGACAATTTCGGACCGGGTCAACCCATTTCCGATGAAGTCCGGAAGCTCGATGCAGCGCTCAATGGTGAACGCTGGGAAGTTATCGTTCTGCGCCAGGCGCTGGTACGCTGAACATCTCAGGTTGCCGGCCGGCTGCCGGCCGGTGAACTGCTCATCTACGTGAGTAATGGGCAACCAGCCGGTCGCCCAGCATCTGCAGCAACTGCACCAGCACCAACAGCAACACGACGGTGACCAGCGCCACATCGGTATGCGAGCGCTGGTAGCCATCGCGGAAGGCCAGATCGCCCAGTCCACCGGAGCCGATCGCCCCCCCCATCGCGGTAAAGCCGACCAGTGCCACGGTGGTGACGGTGGCGCCGGCGATAAGGCCGGGGCGCGCTTCAGGCAGCAGGACCCGCATCACCAGCTGCCAGGTGGTGGCCCCCATCGCCTGGCTTGCTTCAATCACCCCACGGTCAACCTCGCGCAGCGCGGTTTCCACCAGCCGCGCGTAGAACGGCGCAGCGCCAATCACCAGCGGCACGATGGCGCCGCGCACTCCCAGCGAGGTACCCATCATGGTCAGCGTCACCGGAATCAGCACGATCATCAAGATAATGAACGGCACCGACCGCAACAGATTCACCAGCAGCGCCAGCACGCCATACAACGCAGGCCGGCGCCGCATCTGCGGCGAACCGAACACGTAGAGCAGCACGCCCAGCGGCAGACCGATGGCGAGCGTCAGCGGCAATGAACCGGCCAGCATCAACAGGGTATCGATGGTTGCCTGGCCGATATCGGCCCACTTGCCTGCATCCAAGTGGCGGAAGAATCCGCCTGCGGTTGCCATGATCATCGACGCAGCTCCTCCACATGCACACCGGCGGCGATGAACTCGGCCTGCGCGGCGGATTGATCTCCCCCGACCAGCGATACGATCAGCTGGCCGTAAGGCGTGTCCTTGATGCGATCGATGCGGCCGGACAGGATGTTGTAATCAACCCCGGTCTGGCGTGCGATGCGCCCCAGCAGGGGCTCGTAGGTATCGCCGCCAAGGAAGGTCAGGCGGACGATGCGCCCGGCCACGGCATCGAAGTCGCGATGCAGTACACCTTCGTCCACGTGCTCGGATTCGCTGACGAAGCGGCGGGTGGTCGGATGCCGGGGATGCAGGAACACCTCGGTGACCGCCCCGGTCTCGACCAGATGACCGCCGTCCAGCACCGCCACGCGGTCGCAGACGCGACGGATGACATCCATTTCATGGGTGATCAGCACGATGGTCAGACCAAGTTCGCGATTGATCTTCGCCAACAGCGCCAGCACCGAGGCGGTGGTCTGCGGGTCCAGCGCACTGGTAGCTTCATCGCACAGCAGGATGTGCGGCCGGGTGGCCAGCGCGCGCGCGATGCCCACGCGCTGCTTCTGGCCACCGGACAGCTGCGCCGGATACTTGTCCGCGTGTGCCTGCAGGCCCACTGTTTCCAGCAGTTCGGCCACCCGCGCATCGATCTGCGCGCGCGGCGTGCCGGCCAGCGCCAGCGGGAAGGCGACATTGTCTGCCACCGTGCGTGACGACAGCAGGTTGAAATGCTGGAAGATCATGCCGATACGGCGGCGCAGCGCACGCAGGCCATCGGCGTCCAGCGCGGTCACGTCTTCGCCGCCGATCAGCAGACGGCCACCGCTGGGTTCTTCCAGGCGGTTGATCATGCGGATGAGGGTGGACTTGCCCGCTCCGGAATGACCGATGATGCCGAACACTTCGCCAGCCTCGATCGTCAGGTCCAACGGCTGCAGCGCGCTTACGGCGCGGCCGGCCACGGCATAGGATTTGTGCAGACGCTCGAACTGGATCACGGAAGGCGGCTCAGCGGAAGGGCGACATGGGGGGCGTGAAGCCTAACAGCGCCGACGGTCGCGCGCCTGTCGCAGGGACCAGAATGTTATTCCTTTTGGTTCTAAGCACGGTGTGAACGCCGCCCCCGCAGCCCTGAGCGCTGTTCAGGGGTGGTCCAGTGGCTTCGGTGGCTGCTGGCGGTTCACGCGCTCGCGGTGCAGCAAATAGAGGCCGGAGGCCATGATGATGGCCGCCCCTGCCCAGGTCCATGCGTCCGGCAACTGACGCCAGAACATCAGGTCCCAGCCAATTACCCAGACCAGCCCGGTGTATTCCAATGGCGCGATCATCGACGCCTCGCCGAGCTGGAAAGCGCGCGTGAGCGCGATCTGCCCCAGCGCGCCGGCAAGCCCCATTCCCGCCACCAGCGGCGCGTCGGCCAACCGCAGCGACACCCAGTCCGGCCAGGCCAGCAGGCCGGCGCCAATGGCCATGATGACCAGGAACCACACCACCATGGATTGCGAGGTATCGGTCCGGGTCAGCAGGCTGACGGTGATCGCGGCGATGGCATAGGCGGTTGCGGCGGCCAGCACCATCAGGCCGGGAATGGAGATGAAACCCTGCACACCCGGGCGCAGCACCACGATCACCCCCAGCAGCCCGATGCCGATGGCCACCCAGCGGCGCGGGCCGACGCGCTCGCCCAGCAGCGGAACGGACAGCGCGGCCACCAGCAGCGGAGCGACGAAATAGATGCTGTAGGCGGTGGAAAGCGGCAGATCGCGCAACGCAAAGGCAAAACAGCCGATCATCACCATGCCCAGCACGCCGCGCAGCAGGTGCAGCGACCAGCGCCGCGGTACCAGCGAACGCGGCCCGGCACTGGCAAGCACCCAGACCAGCACGAACGGCAACGACGCTGCGCCGCGCAGGAAGGTCACCTGCAGCGAGGGATAGCCGGTGGACAGCTGCTTCATGCCCGCATCCATCAGCGAGAAGCAGGCCACCGCGGCGATCATCCAGGCCACGGCACGGGAAGGAGAGCGTTGCAGGTCCATTGCCCATTATCGCTCCCGTCGCAGGCGGTTCCAATCAGGTTGGTTAGAATGGCGGCCACTGCAACCAGGAGTTACCCATGCCTTCTTTCGACGTGGTTTCCGAAGTGGACAAGCACGAACTGACCAACGCGGTCGACCAGGCCAACCGCGAGCTCACCACCCGCTTCGACTTCAAGGGCGTGGACGCGAAATTCGAACTGGAGGGCGATGTCATCTCGCAGTCCGCGCCGAGCGATTTCCAGCTCAAGCAGATGACCGACATCCTGCGCATGCGCATGGCTGCCCGCAACATCGATGCCAAGAGCCTGGAGTTCGGCGACGTGGAAACCAACCTGGCCGGCGCGCGGCAGAAGATCACCGTCAAGCAGGGCATCGAGCAGAAGATCGCCAAGAAGATCGCGGCGGCGTTGAAGGAAGGCAAGTTGAAGGTGGACAGCCAGATCAATGGCGACAAGCTGCGGGTGACCGGCAAGAAGCGCGACGACCTGCAGGATGCCATCGCACTGCTGAAGAAGAGCGACTTCGACCTGCCGCTGCAGTTCGACAATTTCCGCGATTGAAGGATGGAACCAAGCAGGGCGGGGCTCTGCCCCGCTGCGCTATCCGGTATCAGCCGGAAATCGGGCCAGGGTAGCGGTCCACCCTACCCCTCAGCGCAGGTATTCGAATGCGTCGGATGTCGGTATTGGTCACCCGCAGCAAACCACCTACCGTTCGTCGGCGCGTCGTGGGTATTCAAGATAAATAGCCAACAGAGGCATTGATTGCCAGATCATTCTGGATTATCAATTGCCCATCGTCCGTCGTTCGCCCCCTTCCGGCCTCTCAGCCCGGAATCAGGAGCGGACGCGAACTCACTGGGCGTCGCTGACGAAGGAAACTCGAATGGCATTCAGTTCCTATGAAGCAGATGTACGCGCGATCTACGTCATGGGTCAGATCGCAAAGGGGCGACTGGACCGCGGCGTCAAGCTCAACATGATGGAGGCTGAAGCCATCATCATGGCATTCATCATCGAAGGCGCACGGGACGGCCATTCTGTCGCCGAGCTGGCACAAAAAAGCACGGAGCTGCTGAAGAACGACCAGGTCATGGAGGGCGTGCAGGACCTTCTTGCGGTCGTCTCCTGCACAGGCAGTTTCCCGGATGGCCACCACGAGGTGGTTGTGATCGATCCGATCCGTGATCCTGATCTTCATAAGCATACCGTTGCCGACGAATGAGACTTTCCCATGGCGCAGATAAGCCGTTCCGACTACGCACGGATGTACGGACCCACGACAGGCGACAGAATCCGCCTCGGCGACACTGAACTTTTCATCCAGATTGAAAGAGACTTTGCCATATACGGTGAAGAGCTGACGACATCCATCCTGGGAGTGACTCGCGATGGAATGGGACGCTCTTCAACGTCCGATCCCAAAGGCTGTGATCTGATCCTTGCCAATGCGGTCGTTCTGGATCCATCCGGAGTGTACAAGGCAGACATCGGCATCAAGGGCGAAACCATCGTCGCCATCGGCAAGGCCGGAAATCCCGATGTGCAGCCAGGAGTCCATGAAGGATTGGTGGTCCGACCGCACACAACTGTTCTGGATCTGGCTGGCATGATCGTCACGCCCGGCATCATTGCACTGGATGCTCCGATTGCGTCGGCAGCCAGCCTTGTGGACCTCGCCGAATCCGGAGTGACCAGCGTCATCGGTGGCGGTGAAAGCGCAACCGGTATCGGCTCGTCACCGCCGTCCGCGAATCCACAGGAAATAACGAGTCTGATGGAAGCGACGGCGCCATTCCCTCTCAACCTGATGCTGGCCTTGTCCGCAAGCGAATCCGAACGAGAGGCTGCCAACCTGGCTGTTGCGCACGGCCTGGGCGCGCTCCGCGCCAGCGATTGCAATGGCATTGGGCCCGCGGTCATCGACGACACCCTCTCGGTGGCGGATGAGTTTGACTCTGCCTTCATCACAGAAGGCGAAACCGGCAATGAAAGCAGCTCGACAACGCAAAGGGCAGCGGCCTACAAGGGCCGAACCGTGATTTTTTCCGGTATCGACAGCACCGAGGGGGGCACGCCGCGACAGCTGGAGTTGCTCAATGAACCCAACGTACTGGCAGCCACACGCGTAAGCTCCATCCCCTACACCCGTAATCAGCTGCATGCACTACTGGACGCACGCCTCAGGTACGACGATCTTCGCCATGTGGACAGCGCCACGGCAGAGGCCGTAGCTGACGAAGGGATATCCGGGGAAATCATCAGCGCTACGCAGGTCCTGCTGGACATGGGGGCCATTCCGCTGCTGTCGGCCAGCCGCATGATGCCGCAGATGAATTCCCAGATCCTGCTCCGTGCGATGCAGGCTGCTTCCATCATGAAGAGCCAGCGCGGCACATTGCCAGACGACAGTCAGCGCACACCGGATGCGGACAATGTCCGCGTCAGACGATGGTTGGCCAAATGCACGATCAATCCTGCCATTGCCTGCGGCATCAGTGCCCACGTCGGCTCGATCGAACCCGGAAAGCTCGCTGATCTGGTGGTATGGGACCCTGCCATGTTCGCCGTGCGGCCTCGGCTTGTCTTCAAGTCCGGCGAGAAGAGCTACAGCTCGGAGCATGGGCTCACAGCCAATCGCAGCACGGTTTTCTTCACCTCACAGGCACACATTGACGCATCCCCTTCCGCGCCTGGCCTGAAGAAAGTCGCCGTGCACAACGCGCGTGACATCGGCACAGCATCGATGGTGCTCAATGACGCGATGCCCAGGATAGCGGTTGACCCGGAGGCAATGGACGTGCAGGCCGACGGCGTATCGCTGTCCGCGGAACCCGTTGCCCTGTTGCCCCTCACACAGCGGTACTGGATCTGACCACACAGGCAAGGAGAAATGAAGCATGAAACCTGGCGAAATCATCCCCCTGCCTGGCGATATCCAGCTGAATGACAGACACGTCAAGGTGCGCTGTTTCGAGATCACCAATCCCAGCGACGCGCCCATCATGATCGGTAGTCATTACCACCTAGTCGAGGCGAACTCCGGGCTCGAATTCGATCGCGTGGCGGCTATGGGATATCGCCTGGACATAGATGCGGGGAGTGCGATGCGATTCGAGCCTGGCGAAACCTATGACGAGATCGAGTTGATAAGCCTTCCAGGACACCGATCTTAGTGGCGGGGATGGCCCCGTCCCCAACCGATGTACTGCTGTCGGCTGCAGAGGGAATACCCAATGGAAAAGGCGCCACAGGCAGGTATCCAACTACGAGTCACTTCCGAACTGGCGCATAGCTTCGCACCCGGTGCACGCGTGCTGGCCCCATCGGAACCGGACGCGCTGTTGACGGGGTTCAAGATCCCCCTTGGTGAGTCCCTTGGATACACCATCTGCTGGGTCGCCCGTAGAGGTATGCTGAAGGACCTGAAAATCTATCAGCAGGATTCCGACTATCCCGGTGGCTGGGCACATCACGCCTTGGCTGATCAGCCGATCCTGCAGTTGCCTGTTCTGGAAATGGCAGCAGCTTCCACTGTGAATTACGGCCTGCTGGTCGTTGTTGTCGAGGTCAACGACGGCGCGGGAACCGTCTCCCAGCACCTGGTACCCCTGAAATTTCGGCCGGATACTGGACTTGAATACCCGAGAGCGATCCCCCCCGGTGGTTTGCCGGCAAAAAATGGCCCAGTGATCGGCGAGATATGGGCTGCGAACAGCCGGGACGGGACATGCTGTGGGTGGAGCGCACGCTCTGATGCGGGGCTTGACATCTCAACCATCGGCCAGGACGACGTCCGGCTTTCCGCACTGATCCCGTACGCAGAAATGCCTGGTTTCCCTCAGGACCCGGAAACGCCATTCTCCTGGGACATCGCGATATTCAACGACAAGCGCGTGGCGATCGTAGGTGTCCCTGCCGCTACCGCCGTCGGTCGCGCCGAATCGCCCCTGACCGTATGGATCGTCACATTGACGGACCAGGAGGAATTTTCTGTCATTACGTCGCAGCGGAAAAGTGTCGTCACACCGGGAGACGTCATCCTGAATCTCAACGGCGCGCATGAAGAGTCGCTTGAAGTCATCGCCTCCTCGGATAGCGCCAGCGCGCTTCATACCTATGATCATGCCAACGACACGTGGGCGGAAGAACTCGAACTATTCAAGGGTTTCGTCCGTGAAGCGCGAATCGACACCGCCTCCGCAGGAGATGGCGAACGCTATCCCTATCTGTTCTTCGGAACACATCACGCCTCCGGCATATCCGACTTGTTCATGGCCGATGCGCGCGATGCCGACATCGATCATCGGTCACCCGTCCCATTGGGGTTGAGCCCGGTCGACCGCGCCGAGCTGTTCCCTGGCGCCGCGTTCACCTTTACCGGCAATGCCCCCGCGCTGGAATGCAACCTGCGGCTTCGCACCGGCACCCAATGGTCCAGCCACGAGATCCTGCACTCCGATCCTGCTGTCAATGCCCCCATCTACTCTCAGGATCCCTATTACGAAGTGACCTGCAAGGTTCTCAAGGACGGCTTCTCCCCGCAGAAGGCAGCGATATTGCTGACAGTGCCCGAGCAGAACACGCTTCTCATCTATCACAATGAAGGCAGCAAATGGATCCGTGGCGGCGTCGCGCACCGCTTCAACTGCGATCCGACGGGTGCCTTTCATTTCCGTTACCGCGCGGTGTCCATTCACAGCGTGAAATTTGAAATAGCTGTCATTGACGATACAGATCCAGTTACCCAGCTTGCATCAACCAGCTATCGGCCTGACCAGGCCTACATCGAGTACCTGGCCGGCGGCAAACCTGACCCTAATCCAACGAATAGACACGCACTGGAGCCCCTGGATGGACGAGGCACCGCCCTGGCTCGTGTACGCCATCCCCTAAGCGGTGCCTTGCTCTTTGCCGGAGCACCAACCGCGCTTCAGAGTGCAGAAGCCTGCATCATGGAGCTGGGCAAGGCCAGCCTTGATGCCAGCTACACCACTGCTTTCGTGTTGGATTCATCTTCTGGCTTGCTGAGCTTCACGCATCTGGATGACAACGAAGCAGGCCAATTGCTGCGCTCCCCTTCTGTGGACAGTCTGGGCAATTGGTTTTCCGGCGTCTACGACTATCTACTTTCGCATACCGCGCAGGATACGTACTACAAAATATCACGGATTGCGGTGAGGACCCTGTCCGCAGCGGAAGCGGAAGTCACCATGACAGTAGGCCTGTTGGGTGAAGAAGCGAAGAACATTGTCCTGAATGTTGCGAGACAACGACTCGGGGCCTTTGCGCTGGCGGCCGCGAACATGGTCCACGACGCCGAGGTTGTTGTCGATAATGCTTATCTGTGGCTTTGTGCGGTATTCGACTGGGAGCAGATAAAGCGAACCCAGCAGGCACTCATGGCAATGCTGCGGGACGGCCTTGACGAGCAGTACCATGCCTTGATGTCCCTCAAGCCTGCGGTTGCCGGGGTGCTGAAGCATGTTCTCGATATCGACATAAACAAAAGCGTATCCCGCGAAAGCATCGCCGATGTGGCTCCTGTAGACAGGGAACTGCCCGCGGCCGCGCATGCACATCGGAGTGAATATGGACTGTCGCGTTTTTACTCAGGCAACAGCCGTGCTGACATATCGCTTCCGGGAGGCGTGAAGAGAAACATAGATGACCTCGGAGGGAGGTTGGAGCCGGCTTTGCAGCAGGCGTCCAGTGAATTGTATGGCACCTACAGCCGGCTGACGAACACGGACACACTCAATCGCTCGGTCATCGACCACCTGGTGCAGCCTGTTCTGCTCGCCTCTCCGGCACTGGCGCCACTCATTGTTTCAACCGCAGACACGCTGTTCGATACTTTCGATGAAGGCGCTGCGTGGCTGCAGGAGGAGGTGTTCAAGGACTGGTCGCAGGATGCCCCGTACGTCCTCCGCTGCCTGTGGCAGGCGTTGTTCAAGGATGTGCCGCTGAGCGCGGCCAATGCAGTTACTCTCCTCGCTGCGTTCCCAGTGAACATCACCTGGAAAATAGAGTATGGCCGTGATTCGGAGCCTTTTCCTGCGGGGCTCATGACCAGGCCTGATCTGCACGGTTACCTTCATATCCACGGCACAATCCGAACGTTCCTACTTTCATTCTTCGGCGCCGCGGCGTGCGGGATGGATGAAGCTGTCAATCAGGACAAATGGGAGGGAAGAGATGTCCTTCGCGTCCTCGCGTTAACGGAGGCCTCCCTGAGCATTCTTGACCTGGTCATGAGCGTCAACATCTACATGGCTGGCTCACCGGGTGGCTTTGACCAGCTTCTACTTGCCTTTGCAGGATTGTCCACATTTCTTCTCATCGTCAGTCGTTTCATCAAGCGCCTGTCAGATGCTGGCCTTTCCGACATACTGACCTCGGTGCTCGCGATCATCATTGTTATCCTTACAATCTGCTCGCTTGTCGAGAACGGATCGTATACCACGAGTGACATCGCTCTGTTTCTTGCCGAGCTGCTCGCAGTCACTCCGGATGTACTGTCCTTCGTAGCGACCCTGCGTGTCCCGGGATGGGAGATCTACATACCAGCGATAACCCTCGTCAGCCTGATAAGTTCCGGCCTCCTTACCTATCTTGGTGCGGAGACCATGGCGCACCCCAAACCAATGCTTGATCTGGAGAAAGCTACAGTCAAACCCGGTGCCCGTGCCACGTTCGCACATGAATATGAGTACACCGTCACTGCTCCTGCGGGTCTTCAGCTGGAGGTCCGCAGCAGCGCTGGCGAGAACGACTACAGGCGCTTGGGAACCACGTCCGAAGGCAGGAATACGTTCAGCTCCACTTACGGCACCTATGGGGTACTTGAGCACGCATGGCTGCGCGTTTCCGCCGGTGATTTCTCATCCCTGCCGAGATCGGGCCCTTACACAGAGTTACCAAGGGACCTGGCGCTTGAGCGCTGCGAAGTTCGGCTCGACGGTTCCCCGGATGGCCGGATACTCAACTACTTCTACACGATCAGCGGGCCACCTGATGTTGTTGTGTATGTACGCAGTGGTTCGGGAGAGAATGACTATGCCCAACTCGGCAGGACCAGCTCGACGGGTCGACTCGGCGTACAGACAGACGTAGGCACGTATCGCATCACACAGCAAGCCTGGATCAGGGCTGAGGTCGGGGGGAGTACCCAGAAGGTTTCCACCGATTTTACCGTCAAGATCGAAGAGCCCGGTCCGAAGCCCGATCCACCCGCACGGCCACGGCAGATAGAAGACAGTCGACCTCGCCGCAGAAAGGCTGGCAGCAAGCACGAGTTTCTTGCAAGATTCAACAGGCGGCGCGCAGCGCCAAGGCCGAGAGTGGGATGAAGATGCGCTACGCGCCCTTCCCGGGCCCGTGATCGGACGATGGACGATGTGCTGCGCGCCGGACGGAGGCGGTCTTCCGTGATGCCAGTACGGTCTTTCCGGCCGGGCTCTGCCCCGCTGCACGGCCATGCATCAGCCGGGGCGGAGCCCGGCCCCATGGCGCACGAACGCCTACAATGTTGGCCTGCTCCCGCCAGCCACCGTGCCCGCCATGACCGCTTCTTCCGCACCCACCGACACCCCGCCGGCAGATGACCCCATCGCCGCCACCCGCCAGTGGCTGGAACGCATCGTCATCGGCCTGAACCTGTGCCCGTTCGCCAAGGCGGTGTACGTAAAGGAACAGGTCCGCTTCGTGCTGAGCGATGCCACCACGCCCGAAGCATTGGTGGAGCAACTGGCCGAGGAGCTGGTGCTGCTGCGCGACACGCCCGCCGAAGCGATCGACACCACCCTGATCGTGCACCCCCAGGTGCTCACGGATTTCCTGGATTACAACGATTTCCTGGACAACGCCGACGCCGCCGTCGAAGCGCTCGACCTGCAGGGCATCCTGCAGGTGGCCAGCTTCCATCCGGATTACCAGTTCGATGGCGTTGCCGCCGATGACGCCAGCAACTACACCAACCGGGCGCCCTACCCCACGCTGCATCTGCTGCGCGAGGACAGCGTGGCACGCGCGGTGGATGCCTTTCCGGATCCGCACGTGATCGTCGAGCGCAACATCGAAACCCTGGACCGCATCGGTGTGGAAGGTTGGTGGCGGCGCCTGCGTGGCGAGGACCTGTCATGAGCCTCGTACCGGCCATCGTCCCATGGCCAAGCGCCCCGCTGGCCGGCAAGGTGGTGCTGGTCACCGGTGGGGCGAACGGCATCGGCCGCGGCATCGCACAGGCCGTGCTCGGCGCAGGCGGCCAGGTGATGATCGGCGACCTGGATGTGGATGCCGGCAAGGCCTGCCTGGAGGAGTGGCAACGGGGTGCGGATGCGGCCTTCCGCAGACTGGATATCGCCAGCGAGCGCAGCGTGCGCGCCTTCATTGCCGCCGCCGCGGAACGCTTCGGCCGCATCGACGGACTGGTGAACAATGCCGGCATCGCTGGCGCGCACGGCACTCAATTGCAGGACATGGACTGGAGCGAATGGCAGCGTCGGCTGTCCACGCTGCATGGCGCGTTCCTGTGCAGCAAGCACGCCCTGCCGGTGCTGGCACGTGACGGCGGCGGCGCGATCGTCAACATCGCCTCAACCCGCGCACATCAATCCGAGCCGCACAGCGAAGCCTATGCGGCGGCGAAAGGCGGCATGGTCGCGTTCACCCACGCGCTGGCGGTCAGCGCCGGCCCTGCGGTACGGGTGAACTGCATCAGCCCGGGCTGGGTCGCCACCGGCGCGTGGCAGGCGCCGGCGCGGCGACGCACGCCGAAGCTTTCCAGGACCGACCATGCACAACACCCAGCAGGCCGGGTCGGCACGCCGGAAGACACGGGCGCGCTGGCGGTCCACCTGCTGTCGGACCTGTCCGGCTTCATTACCGGACAGGAGATCGTCATCGACGGCGGCATGACCCGGAAGATGATCTACGCCGACTGATCTCCGTTGGCGGTATTGCCGGCCAGCGGCCGGCTTTGCCCGTGCTTCACCCGCTCATGCCATGCCGGAGTGGCGCAGCAGCGCATCCAGGCTCGGCGGCCGGCCACGGAAGGCCTGGAAGTTTTCCGCCGCAGCACGGCTGCCGCCGCGTCCGAGAATCTCATCGCGGAAGCGCGCGCCGGTCTCGGCCAGCGCACCCGGCGCCTCTTCGAATGCCGCGTAGGCATCCGCGCTCAGCACCTCGGCCCACTTGTAGCTGTAGTAACCGGCCGCATAACCGCCAGCGAAAATATGGCTGAACTGATGCGGGAAGCGATTCCATGCTGGCGGCCGATTCACCGCCACCTCGTCGCGCACGCGGTCGAGCAGCGCCAGCACGGTGTCCTGCGTGGGATCGAAGCGGCTGTGCAGCAGCATGTCGAACAGCCCGAACTCCAGCTGCCGCACGGTGGCCATGCCGCTCTGGAAATTGCGCGCGGCCAGCATCTTTTCGTACAGCGCACGTGGCAGCGGCTCGCCACTTTCCACATGCGCGGTCATGCCCTGCAGGTGGTCCCACTCCCAGCAGAAATTTTCCATGAACTGGCTGGGCAGCTCCACCGCATCCCATTCCACGCCATTGATGCCCGCCACGCCCAGCTCGCCGATACGCGTCAGCAACTGGTGCAGGCCGTGGCCCATTTCATGGAACAGCGTGGTGACTTCGTTATGGCTGAAGGTCGCCGGCCGGCCATCACTGCCGCGGCCGAAATTGCATACCAGATACACCAGTGGCGTCTGCACGCTGCCGTCGGGGCGATCGCGGCGGTTGCGGCAATCGTCCATCCAGGCGCCACCGCGCTTGCCCTCGCGCGCATACAGATCCAGATAGAACTGGCCCACCAGCCCACCTTCACCATCGACCAGCCGGCAGAAACGCACATCCGGATGCCACACCGGGGCGGCATCCGGCAGCACATGCAGGCCGTACAACTGCTCGATCACCGCAAACAGCCCACCCAGCACCTTCGGCTCGGTGAAATACTGCTTCACTTCCTGCTCTGAATAGCTGTAGCGCGCTTGCTTCAGCTTGTCCGCCGCATAGGCAAGATCCCATGCCTGCAGCGCGTCCAGTCCCAGCTTTTCGCGCGCGAACGCTTCCAGTTCGGCGCGGTCCTTGCTGGCGAAGGGCCTGGCGCGCGCGGCCAGATCGCGCAGGAACGACAGCACGTCATCAGCATCCTGCGCCATCTTGGTGGCGATGGAATAGCCGGCATAGCTTTCAAATCCCAGCAGCGCCGCAAGCTCCGCGCGCAGGGCAAGGATGCGGTCGATGGTGCCGGTGTTGTCCAGCTCCCCGTCGCCGAATTCGGATGCGCGCTGCGCGCTGGCGCGATACAGGGTTTCGCGCAGGTCGCGGTCATCGGCATAGGTCTGCACCGGCAGGTAGCAGGGCATCTGCAGGGTCAGCTTCCAGCCGGCAACACCGTCCTTTTCCGCTGCGGCGCGGGCGGCGGCGCGCACATCGTCGGGCAGCCCTGCCAGCCGGGTTTCATCGTCCAGAAGCAGCGACCAGGCGTCGGTGGCATCCAGCACGTTCTGTGAAAACTTCGCCGACAGGGCCGACAGTTCTTCCTTGATGGCACTGAAGCGCTGCTGCTGCTCCGGACCCAGCTCCGCGCCGCCGAGACGGAAATCGCGCAGGGTGTTGTCCAGCACCTTGCGCTGCGCCGGGTCGAACGCCTGCGCTTCTTCACCCGTGGCCAAGGCCTGGTATTGCCGGAACAGCGCCAGGTTCTGGCTGAGCGCGCTGCCGAAGCGGGTGATGCGCGGCAGGTTTTCGTTGTAGACCGCACGCAGTTCCGGCGTGTTCACCACCGCCTGCAGGTGCCCCACGATGCCCCATGCGCGCCACAGGCGCTCGGTGGCATCGTCGAGCGGCGTAACGAAGGTTGCCCAACGCACCGGCTGCACGGTTTCCGCCGCAGCGACAGCCGCTTCGGCGTCGGCCAGCAGCACGTCCAGTGCGGATCCCACGTGTTCCGGCGTGATGGCGTCAAAGCGCGGCAGGCCGGAAAAATCGAGCAGTGGATTGGCGGGGGTCATGCGGGCTCCATGTCAGGCGCCACGCAACGTGGCATCACCCCCGATATGGCACCGCCGCGACGCTGGCACAAGGGCCCCGCGCAGAGGCGCGGCTACCTGCACCCGGCCCTGCACTGCCTCAGAGGGTTTCCAGGCTGCAGACCGGCAGCGTGGGCAATTGGCCGCCCTGCAGCGCCGTTGCAAGCTGTGCATCGGCACCGGCCACGTCGATGCCACGGCTTTCATACCACGCCGGATCATAATAGCTGTGCGCATAGCGTTCGCCGCTGTCACACAGGATGGTGACGATGCTGCCGCTGCGGCCGGCATCGCGCATCCACTGCGCCGCCTGCAGCACACCAACGAAGTTGGTGCCCGTGGAGCCGCCGACGCGTCGCCCCAGCGTCGCGCTGACATGGCGCATCGCCGCCAGCGAGAGCGCGTCAGGCACCTTCACCATCGCATCCACGCTGGTCGGGATGAAGCTGGATTCAACCTTCGGGCGCCCGATGCCCTCCACCCGCGAACCGCCTTCACAGGTCACCTCGCGCCACGGCTGCCCGTCCACGGCCGCCTGGTAACCGGCGAAGAACGCGGAGATTTCCGGATCCGCACACAGAATGCGGGTGTCATGCCGCCGATAGCTGACGTAACGGCCGAGGGTGGCGGCGGTGCCGCCGGTGCCCGGGCTGCAGACAATCCACGCCGGCACCGGATGCGGCTCCTCGGCCATCTGCTTGAAGATGGATTCGGCGATGTTGTTGTTCGCACGCCAGTCGGTGGCCCGCTCGGCATAGGTGAACTGGTCCATGAAATGTCCGCCGGTCTCCCGCGCCAGCTGCTCCGAAGCAGCGTTCAATCCGCATGCACTCTGCACCAGGTGGCAGCGACCGCCCTGGAACTCGATGGCGGCGATCTTCTCCGGCGAGGTGCTGGCCGGTATCACTGCGATGAACGGCAGACCCAGCAGGCGTGCGAAATAGGCTTCGGAGACCGCGGTGGAACCACTGGAGGCTTCGATCACCGGCCGTCCCTCGCGCAGCCAGCCATTGGTCAGTGCGTACAGAAACAGCGAACGCGCCAGGCGATGCTTCAGGCTGCCGGTGGGATGGCTGGACTCATCCTTGAAATACAGGTCGATGCCCGGATGGCCGGGCAGGTCCATCGGGATGAGATGGGTGTCGGCCGATCGGTTGAAATCGGCTTCGATCTTGCGGATGGCGGCAGCCACCCATTCGCGCTGCGACATGGCGGAATCGTTATCTGTAGTGGAACGGTGCGGTGCGGCCATTCTACGCTGACGTGCCGGACGCCGCCCGCCGCTAGAATGGAGCATCCGGCCGATAGGCGGCCCTGTACCGAAGGATACCCCCATGACCCTGCCTGCCCTGCGCAACGTTCCCGGCGTGGCCGCCCAGCCGCCGGCGGAAACCGCTGGCTTCGTGTTCAACCACGCCATGCTGCGGGTGAAGGACATCACCGCCTCGCTCGATTTCTATACCCGTGTGCTGGGTTACCAGCTGATCGACAGGCGCGACTTTTCCGAAGCGCAGTTCAGCCTGTATTTCCTGGCCCTGCTGCCGGCTGGCAGCCGCGTGCCGGAAGACGACGGCGAGCGCCGCCTGTGGATGGCGGGCATTCCCGGCGTGCTGGAGCTGACCCACAACCACGGCACCGAAACCCAGGAAGGCGCGGTGTACCACGATGGCAACAGCGATCCGCACGGCTTCGGCCACATCTGCGTTTCAGTTCCCGACATCGAAGCGGCCTGCCAGCGTTTCGAGGCGCTTGGCGTGACCTTCCAGAAGCGCCTGAGCGAGGGCCGCATGAAGCACCTGGCCTTCATCAAGGACCCCGATGGCTACTGGGTGGAGATCATCTCCAATACCTGACATCCTGAGGCCGCCCCAGCCATCCGGCTGCCATACCTGCTGCGGAGGTTGATATGGAAACGATGGAGCTGCACCGCGGACGTCTGATCGACCACCTGCAACTGGTGGTCCGCGACCTGGAAGCGAGCCGACGGTTCTACCAGGCGGTACTGGATACGATCGGTATTCCGGTTGCCGGAGAAGGACCGGATTTCTTCTGGGCCGACGAACTGTTCGTCTCCACCGCCGACAGCGAGGCCGCGGCCGGCCAGCTGACCGGCCGCCATCACCTGGCCTTCCAGGCACGCGACCGCGCAACCGTCGAGGCCTTCCACCGGGCAGCGCTTTCGGCAGGCGGCACCGACAATGGCGCCCCGGGCGAGCGGCCCTACCATCCGGGCTACTACGGCGCGTTCGTGCTGGACCCGGACGGCAACAACATCGAGGTGGTGTACCACGGACCGGCGGACTACAGCGCCACGTCCGTCAAGGTCACCTTCTGAGCCTGCGCAGCATCTGTGACGACGAAGCCGGGCAATGCCCGGCTTCCGCGCATCACATGGAACAGCGGCCCGGGTATCAGTGCGCCGCCATGTAGATGTCCTGCAGGACGGCCTTCTCCAGCTCCAGTTCACCCAGCAGATTCTTCACGATATCGCCAAGGCTGAGGATGCCGACCAGCGTGGTGCCTTCGGTGACCATCAGATGGCGGCGCCGCGAGTAGGTCATCAGTGACATCGCCTGCTTGAGGGTGGCCTCCGGCGCAATGCCTTCCAGGCCCGTGGAAGGCACGCTGGAAATCACCCGGCGGCCGGCCTGCGGGCCGTCATCAGCCAGGCTGCGCACGATGTCCTTTTCGGAAATGATGCCGACCGGGGCACCGTCCTTCGTTACCACCAGTGCCGCAATCCTGTTCGCGCTCATCTTGTGCGCGGCGGCGCCGATGGTGTCTTCGGCGTCGATGGTGATGACAGCTTCTTTCTTGGATTGCAGTAGTTCGCGAACGTTCATTCTGGTTCCTGTTGCAGATCACTGAAGTCAAACGTGCGCTCTCCCGATACGCCCCCTCCCAGGGAACAGACCATCCAGCGCACACCAGGCGCACCTTCCTGCGGGGTGGTGCATCAGCAGGAAACATGCGGCAGCACGAGCGCGATGGCTTGCAGGTTGCAGCCACCACGCACCATCCAGAGAATGGCACCGCCACTGAAACGGTCGCTGAATGCCTCCGGATGTTGGCCCTCAAGTTTGCCAACAGGCCGATACGGCAGGATGGCGCGCACCGCGCCGCCGCTACTCCACCGTCACGCTCTTGGCAAGGTTGCGCGGCTTGTCGACATCGGTGCCTCGCGCCAGTGCGGTGTGGTATGCCAGCAGCTGTACCGGGATGGTATGCACGATGGGGCTCAGCACGCCTGCGTGGCGCGGGGTGCGGATCACGTGCACCCCTTCAGACGCGCTGAAGTTGCTGTCCTGGTCGGTGAACACGAACAGTTCGCCGCCGCGTGCGCGCACCTCCTGCATGTTCGATTTCACTTTCTCCAGCAGGGCATCGTTCGGCGCGATCACCACCACCGGCATGTCCTCGTCCACCAGTGCCAGCGGGCCATGCTTCAGCTCGCCGGCCGGGTAGGCCTCGGCATGGATGTACGAGATTTCCTTGAGCTTGAGCGCGCCTTCCAGTGCGATCGGGTAATGCAGACCGCGGCCGAGGAACAGCGCATTGGACTTGCGCGCGAAGCGCTCTGCCCACGCAGCGATCTGCGGTTCCAGATTCAACGCATGCTGCACGCTGCCCGGCAGGAAGCGCAGCTGCTCCAGGTAATCCGCTTCCTGCGCGGCATCGATGCGGCCATGCAGCTTGCCCAGCACCACCGTGAGCTGGAACAGCGCAGCCAGCTGGGTGGTAAACGCCTTGGTGGAGGCCACGCCGATTTCCGCACCGGCGCGCGTGTAGCACACCAGCTCACTGGCACGCGGAATGGCGCTTTCCGGCACGTTGCAGATCGACAGCGTATGCGTGTGGCCCAATGCCCGCGCGTACTTCAGTGCTTCCATCGTATCCAGGGTTTCGCCGGACTGGGAGATGGTCACGATCAGGTGCCTGGGGTTGGCATACGCGGCGCGGTAGCGGTATTCACTGGCAATCTCCACGCTGCATGGCAGGCCGGCAATGGATTCGATCCAGTAACGCGCGGTCAACCCGGCGTAGTAACTGGTTCCACAGGCCAGTATCTGCACGCCCTCTATCCCGGCCAGTACCATCCCGGCATTCCTGCCGAACAGCTCGGCCGGAAACCCACCGGCATCGATGGCCGCTTCCAGGGTGTCGCCCAGTGCGCGCGGCTGCTCGTGGATTTCCTTCTGCATGAAATGCCGGTACGGGCCGAGCTCCAGCGAAGCCAGCGACACATCGGAAAGATGCACTTCGCGCTGCACCGGCGCATCCGAGCCGTCATACACCTGCACGCCATCGCGACGCACATCGGCGGTGTCACCTTCCTCCAGGAAGATCACCCTGCGCGTGGAGGAGACAATGGCTGACACGTCCGAAGCCACGAAGTTCTCACCCTCGCCCACCCCCACCAGCAGGGGGCAGCCCATTCGCGCACAGACGAAATGATCCGGTTCGGCGCGGCTCATCACCGCCAGCGCATAGGCACCGGTCAGCTCCTTCACCGTGCGCTGCAGCGCATCCAGCAGGCCGCTGCCCTGCTTCAGATTGTGGTGCATCAGGTGGGCGATGACTTCGGTGTCGGTCTGCGATTCGAAGACGTAACCAAGCGCGCGCAGGCGTTCGCGCTGCTCCTCGTGGTTCTCGATGATGCCGTTGTGCACCAGCGCCACGCCCTCGCTGATATGCGGATGCGCGTTGGCTTCGGTCACTCCGCCATGGGTGGCCCAGCGTGTATGTCCAATACCGAGCGTACTGTGGAAGCCCTCCGCTTCGGCGGCGCCAGCCATCTCCGCGACACGGCCGGTGCGGCGTACGCGGCGGATGTCGGCGGTGGTGCCCTTGTCCAGCACGGCAATGCCGGAGGAATCGTAACCGCGATACTCCAAGCGCTTCAGGCCTTCGATGAGCACCGGTACCACATCGCGATCCGCGATCGCACCCACGATTCCGCACATGACAACGCTTTCCTCGAAGTTGAGCCCGGCATTCTAGCGTGGGCTTCAGGGTCGGCACGGCCTGTCCGCTTAACAAAAGTGTCCGCGACCTTGTCCGCGGACATGCGGACACTTTTCGCCAACGCACAAGTCACTGATTTGAATACGAAAAAACCTGGCACACTCCCTGCATTGCTTTTCAGCAGCTCCATCCATCCAGGCTCTTCGATGATCCGCGACACTTCCGCCCAGGACCAGATTGTTTCCACCACGCCCCGCAGCGCCGCCGCCGGCGCGTGGCAGCGCTGGCGCTGGCCCGCGCTCATCGCTCTTGTGGTGGTGGCCGGCATCGCCTTCGCCATCCACGCCTGGCTCAACGCCAGCCGCTCGTTCGACAGCAGCCGGGTACGCATCGCGCAGGTGCAGCGTGGCGATCTGGTACGCGACATCGCGGCCGATGGCCGGGTGATCGCCGCCAACAGCCCGGTGCTGTACGCGATCTCGGCCGGCACGGTGGACCTGAAGGTGGTCGCCGGCGACGTGGTGAAGAAGGGCCAGGAACTGGCGATCATCGACAGCCCCGAACTGCGCAGCAAGCTCGCGCAGGAGGAAGCCACGCTGGCCGGCCTGGAAGCCGAAGCCAGCCGTGCCGCCCTGGATGCCACCCTGGCACGCGCGAAATCGCGCAAGGACACCGACCAGGCCAGCATCGAACGCCAGGCCGCCGAGCGCGACCTGCAGCGTTACCAGCGCGGCTTCGATGGCGGCGCGGTGCCGCAGATCGATCTGGCCAAGGCCCAGGACAGCATGAAGAAGGCCGACATTGAACTGGCCAACGCCCAGACCGATGCGCGCCTGCAGGGCCAGGGTGCGGACCTGGATGCACGCAACAAGCGACTGCTGGCCGATCGCCAGCGTGCAGTGGTGACCGAGGTAAAGCGTCAGGTCGATGCACTGACGCTGCGCGCACCCTTCGATGGCCAGGTCGGCCAGGTGCAGGCCACCCAGCACACCAACGTTGCCGCGAACGCGCCGGTGCTGGGCGTGGTGGACCTGTCCAACTTCGAGATCGAGATCAAGGTGCCGGAAAGCTTTGCCCGTGACCTGGCCATCGCCATGCCGGCACAGCTGACCAGCGGCAGCGGGCAACCGTTCGCCGGCGAGATCAGCGCGGTATCGCCGGAGGTGGTCAATGGCGAAGTGAATGCCCGCGTGCGCTTCGCTGACAAGCAGCCGGCCGGCCTGCGCCAGAGCCAGCGCATGTCCGTGCGCGTACTGCTGGATACCCGCCGCGACGTCATGAAGGTCGAGCGCGGTCCGTTCGTCGAACAGGGCAACGGCCAGGCCTACGTGATGGACGGCAGTACCGCGGTGCGCCGCCCGGTGGAGCTCGGCGTGAGCAGCCTGGGCGAAGTGGAAATCCTGTCCGGCGTGCAGCCGGGCGATCGCATCGTGGTCGCCGGCAGCGACCTCTTCGGCGACGCCGAACGCGTCTCCGTCAACTGATATCCCGTTACGCACTACAGGAGAGAACCCATGCTTGAGATGCGCGCTGTCGCCAAGGTATTCCGCACCGAACAGGTGGAAACCCATGCCCTGCGGTCGCTGGACCTGCTGGTCAACGAAGGCGAGTTCGTCGCCGTCACCGGCCCGTCCGGTTCCGGCAAGACCACCTTCCTCAACATCGCCGGCCTGCTGGAGACCTTTACCGGCGGCACCTATCTGCTCGACGGCCAGGACGTGAGCACGCTCGGCGACGATGCACGCAGCCGCCTGCGCAACCAGAAGATCGGCTTCATCTTCCAGGGCTTCAACCTGATCCCGGACCTCAACCTGTTCGACAATGTGGACGTACCGCTGCGTTACCGCCGGATGGCGGCCAGCGAGCGCCGCGAACGCATCGAAAAGGCGCTCACCCAGGTCGGCCTTGGCTCGCGCATGAAGCATTATCCGAACGAACTCTCCGGCGGACAGCAGCAGCGCGCGGCGATCGCGCGTGCGCTGGCCGGCAGTCCGCGCCTGCTGCTGGCCGATGAACCGACCGGCAACCTGGACAGCCAGATGGCGCGCGGTGTGATGGAACTGCTGGAAGAAATCAACGCGGCCGGTACCACCATCGTCATGGTCACTCATGATCCGGAACTGGCCGCGCGCGCGCAGCGCAACGTGCACATCGTCGATGGCCAGGTCACCGACCTGGTGCACGAACCGATACTGGCCACCCCGCGGCGAATCGTCGCGGTCAACGAGTGAGGTTGCCCATGTTCGCCTACTACGCCCGCCTGGCCATACGCAGCTTTCGCCGCAACAAGGTGCTCACCGCGCTGATGGTGGTTGCCATCGCGTTGGGAATCGGTGCTTCGATGACCACGCTGACCGTCTTCCACGTGCTCTCCGGAGACCCCATTCCGAACAAGAGCGAACGGCTTTTCTACGCCCAGGTGGACCCACGTCCGCGCAACGGCTATGTGGCCGGAGAGGAGCCGGAAACACAGATGACACGCTTCGATGCCGAAGCCTTGCTGCGTGGCCGGCACGCCGAACGCCAGGCGATGATGAGCGGCGGTGGTGCCACCGTCGAACCGGAGAACGCCAACCTCAAGCCTTTCAGCGTGGATACCCGCTGGACTTCGGCAGACTTCTTCCCGATGTTCGAAGTACCGCTGCAGTACGGCCGCCCCTGGACGCGCGAGGACGACGATGGCCGCGCACGTGTCGCGGTGATTTCCAGGACGCTGAACGACAAGCTGTTCAACGGTGCCGACAGCGTGGGCCGCGACCTGCACGTCAACGGCCATGTCCTGCGTATCGTCGGCGTGCTCCAGGACTGGAAACCCCAGCCCAGCTTCTTCGACCTGACGCTGGGCAGTTTCGGCCGCGATGAGGACATCATCGCGCCGATCTCCACCGCCCTGGACCTGCAACTGGGCAGCAACGGCAACATGAACTGTTTCGGCGAGAACCCCAATGACGACAGCTATGCGGTGCACGCGCCCTGCGCCTGGATCCAGTACTGGGCGGAAATGGACCCCTCCAGGGCCGATGAGTATCGCCAGTACCTGGTGAACTACTCCAACCAGCAGCGTGAAGGAGGACGCTTCGAGCGCCCGGCCAACGTGCGCCTTCGCAATGTCATGGACTGGCTGGATTTCAACGGCGCGGTACCCAGCGACGTTCGGTTGCAGATGTGGCTGGCCCTGGGTTTCCTGGTCGTCTGCCTGATCAATACCGTTGGCCTGCTGCTGGCCAAGTTCCTGCGCCGCAGCGGCGAGATCGGCGTGCGACGCGCACTGGGCGCCAGCCGTGGGCAGATCTTCCTGCAGTGCGTGGTGGAAGCCGGCGCCGTGGGCTTGGTGGGTGGAGTCCTCGGCCTGGGACTGGCGGCGCTGGGCCTGTACGCGGTGCGCCAACAACCTGTGGAGTACGCAAGTCTTGCGCACCTGGACGGCAGCATGCTGCTGCTGGCCCTTGGCATGACCCTGCTGGCCAGCCTGGCCGCCGGCTTCCTGCCCGCCTGGCGCGCCATGCAGGTCACCCCGGCCATCCAGCTCAAATCGCAGTAAGCACCGCAACGAGGACACTCCATGGACATCCGCCCCATCCTCAGCACGCTGCGCCGGCACAAGACCGCCGCCGCCCTGATCGTGCTGGAAATCGCGCTGACCTGCGCCATCGTCTGCAACGCGCTGTTCCTGGTCAGCCAGCGCATCGACAAGATCAGCCTGCCCAGTGGCATCGCCGAGAACGAGCTGGTGATGGTGCGGGTGAGCGGCATCGGCAAGCAGACCAACGCCATGGCCCGCACCCGCGAAGACCTGGCCTCGCTGCGGGCACTGCCGGGCATAAAGGCTGTCACCGTGATCAACCAGCTGCCGTTCCGCAACAGTTCGTCCAACAGCAGCATCTCCCGCAAGCAGGAGCAGGAACGTCCAACCACCAGCGTGGCGTTGTACATGCTGTCCGAGGACGGCATGCGCACGGTGGGCATGAATCTGATCGCCGGGCGCGACTTCCAGCCCAGCGAGTTCGTGGATATGGATGACATGCTGAAAAGCGGCGGCAGGGACCAGGCTGTGCCGGTGATCATCAACCAGGCCGTGGCCGCCAAGATGGCACCGGACGGCAACGCGCTGGGCCAGACCTACTACATGGGCCGCCAGCCGCTGCATGTCATCGGCATCATCGACCACCTTGCAACGCCGACCGGCTGGAACAACAACCGCGTTGAATCCATGATCATGCCGGCACGTGCCACCTTCGGCAGCGGCATCTACATGCTGCGCACCGATCCGGCGCGCCGCGATGAAGTGCTCAAGGGCGCACTGGCGGCGCTGGAGCGCAACGACCCGAACCGCCTGGTACGGGAAAAGCTCAGCTACGAAGACCAGCGCAAGGACTATTTCAAGAATGACCGGGCGATGGTCGGCCTGCTGGTTACCGTGTGCGTGGCGCTGCTGGTGGTCACCGCGCTGGGCATCGTCGGTCTGGCCAGTTTCTGGGTGCAGCAGCGCAGCAAGCAGATCGGCATCCGCCGTGCACTGGGTGCTACCCGTGGGCAGATCCTGCGCTACTTCCAGACCGAGAACTTCCTGCTGGCCACGCTGGGCATCGTACTGGGCATGCTGGCGGCCTATGCGATCAACCTGTCACTGATGAACCAGTACGAGCTGCCGCGCATGCCATTGGTGTATCTGCCGGTGGGGGCGGTGCTGCTGTGGCTGCTCGGCCAGGCAGCGGTGTTCGGGCCAGCGCGGCGTGCTGCGGCGGTGCCGCCGGCTGTCGCTACCCGTGGCACCTGACGACGCCTGCGCCGTTTGGCTATGCTGCACCCATCGCCGGGCCGAGCCCGGCTGATGGCTTCGGGATGACCGGAAGCCGGACAGAGTCCGGCTCTACGGTGGTGCCCTTGCCCCTTCCCTTACACAGAACCCGTGCATGCCTGCGATCCTGATCATCGATGACAACATCAGCGTGGGCACTGCGCTGGACGTGCTGTTCTCGCTGCACGACATCGACACCGTGCACGCGCATTCGCCGGCCGAGGGGCTTGCGCTGCTGCAGGAGCATCCCGTGGACCTGGTCATCCAGGACATGAACTTCAGCGAGGACACCACGTCCGGTGAGGAAGGCGAGGCCTTGTTCGCACGCATCCGGCAGCAGCATCCGGACCTGCCGGTGATCCTGCTCACGGCATGGACGCACCTCAGCAGCGCAGTGGACCTGGTCAAGGCCGGCGCCGCCGATTACCTGGCCAAGCCCTGGGATGACCGCAAGCTGCTGACCACGGTCAACAACCTGCTGGAGCTTTCTGAAGCGCGGCGCGAACTGGACCACCGCCGCCAGCGCGAACGACGCCAGCGCGATGACCTGCAGCAACGCCACGACCTGTGCGATGCAGTGTTCGCCGACCCCGCCAGCGAGCGGGTGATCGCCCTGGCCTGCCAGGTCGCACGCTCGCCGTTGCCGGTGCTCATCACCGGGCCGAATGGCGCGGGCAAGGAGAAGATCGCGCAGATCATCCAGGCCAATTCGCCAATGGCCAAGGGACCGTTCGTGACGGTGAACTGCGGCGCGCTGCCTTCCGAACTGATCGAGGCGGAGCTGTTCGGCGCCGACGCGGGGGCATATACCGGTGCCAACAAGGCACGCGAGGGCAAGTTCGAGGCCGCCGATGGCGGCACGCTGTTCCTGGACGAGATAGGCAACCTGCCACTGGGCGGGCAGATGAAGCTGCTGCGCGTGCTGGAAACCGGACGCTTCGAGCGCCTCGGTTCCAACCGTGAACGGCAGGTCACGGTGCGCGTGATCAGCGCTACCAATGCCGATCTGGCATCGATGATCCGCGAAGGCAGCTTCCGCGAGGATCTCTATTACCGCCTCAACACCGTGGAACTGGCGCTGCCGCCGCTGGCCGAGCGCCCGGGCGACATCGTGCCGCTGGCCGAACGCTTCCTCTCCGGCGACAAACCGCTGTCGGCGGCTTCGGTGGCCGCGCTGCAACGGCACACCTGGCCCGGCAACGTGCGCGAGCTGCGCAACGTCATCCAGCGTGCCGAACTGCTGGCCATCGGCAAGCGCATCGAAGTGGCCGACCTCAACCTGCCACGTGCGCCAGCCAGTACGCGTCCCGCCACGCAGGCAGCAGATCCGGATCGCCAGCGCATCGAAAGCGTACTGGCCAGCAACCACGGCATCATCGCGCAGGCGGCCGCCGAGCTGGGACTCAGCCGGCAGGCGCTGTACCGGCGCATGGACCGGCACGGCATTCCGCGCGAATGAGGCTGCGATCCTTCACCTTCCGCTTGTTCCTGCGCCTGTTGCCGGTGCTCGCACTGGCTGCTGCGTTGCCTTGGATGCTGGCGTACTGGATGGATCGCGGCTGGGTGGTGGCCACGGTCTCTGCAGCCGTACTGCTGGCGCTGATGTGGTTCAGCCTGAGCCGCGCCACGTCCCCGGTACGCTCCTTGATGCGCGCCCTGTCCGGTACTGTCAGCAGTTACCGCGACGGTGAGTTCAATTTCAGCGTGCACTGGGCCGGGCACGACGAGCTGGGCAACCTGGTGCAGGCCCATCGCGAGCTGGGCGATGTGCTGCGCGCACAACGGCAGAGTCTGGTGCAGCGCGAACTGCTGCTGGACACCATGGTGCAGAACACGCCGGTGGCGATGCTGCTGCTGGCCAATGGTGGCGATGGAATAGCGCGCGTGGTGTTTTCGAACCTGGCCGCGCGCAAGCTGCTGCATGGCGGCTGGAAGCTGGAGGGCCGGCGCCTGGATGCGCTGCTGGAGCAGATGCCGGTGGCATTGCGCGATGCCGTTTCCCGCGGCGGTGACAGCCTGTTCGCGGTGCGCGACGAAGACAGCGAGGATGAGGACGACGAGCAGATCTACCATCTGTCGCGACGCGCATTCCAGCTCAACGGGCGTCCTCACGATCTGCTGCTGATCCGTCTGCTGACCGCCGAACTGCGCCGGCAGGAAGTGCAGACGTGGAAGAAGGTCATCCGGGTAATCAGCCACGAGCTCAACAATTCGCTTGCGCCGATCGCCTCGCTGGCACACTCCGGTGGCGAACTGGTGAAGCGGGAACGCTTCGATCGCCTGCCGGAAATCTTCACCACCATCGAAGACCGTGCCCGCCACCTGGAAGGTTTCATCCGCGGCTATGCGCGCTTTGCCAAACTGCCGCAGCCGCAGCTGCAGACCGTGCACTGGGCGCCGTTCCTGGCAAGCCTGCAGCAGCAGATTCCTTTCCACATGGATGCCGTCGCAGAAGATATGCACAGCCGGGTGGACGTCGCCCAGCTGGGCCAGGCGCTGCTCAACCTGCTGAAGAACGCGCATGAAGCGTGCGCCGAAGCATATCCGCCGAACGACGACGTGCGGATGCAGCTGTGCCGCCTGCCGCAGTGGTTGCGGCTGGATATCCTGGACCGCGGCAAGGGCATGAACGAAGCCGTGCTGCAGAACGCACTGATGCCGTTCTATTCCACCAAGCGCAACGGCACCGGCCTGGGCCTGGCGCTGACGCGCGAGATCATCGAAGCGCACGGTGGCCGGATATCACTGCAGAACCGCCCTGATGGCGGCCTGTGCGTATCGCTGCTGCTGCCGAGCGGGTAACGCCGGGCTCTGCCCGGCTGCAGGTGACGCATGGCCGGGCAGCGCCCGGCGCTACTTCTTCTTCGGGCGCTGCCAGCCTTCGATGACCTGCTGGCGCGCACGCGCCACGGTCAGCCTGTCCTGCGGCGCGGTGCGGGTGATCACCGAACCGGCGGCAATGGTGGCACCTTCGCCCACCACCACCGGCGCCACCAGTGAACTGTTCGAGCCCACGAAGGCGTTGTCGCCGATGGTGGTCTGCGACTTGTTCACGCCGTCGTAGTTGCAGGTGATGGTGCCCGCGCCGATGTTGACCCTGCTGCCGATCACCGCATCACCCAGATAGGACAGGTGATTGGCCTTGCTGCCCACGCCCATGCTGATCTTCTTGGTTTCGACGAAATTGCCCACGTGCACGCCATCAGCCAGCACGGTACCCGGGCGCAACCGCGCATACGGACCGATCTGCGCAGCACCTTCAGTGACCACACCCTCCAGATCGCAGTGCGCGCGCACCTCCGTGCCCGGCCCCAGGGTCACGTCCTTGAGGCGCGTGAACGGGCCGATGCTGACACCGTCGGCCAGCTGTACATGGCCCTCGAGGATCACATCGATATCGACCTGCACGTCGCTGCCGACGATGACCTCACCGCGGATATCCACACGCGCCGGATCCAGCACACGCGCGCCCTGCGCGCACAACGCCCTTACCGCACGCTGCTGCCAGGCGCGCTCCAGCTGCGCCAGCTGCCACGGATCGTTGGCGCCCTCGGCGTCGCGCGGATCCTCCACCAGGCACATCTCGGCCGCGGTGTATTCGTTGGCGGCGAACGCGAAGATGTCGGTCAGGTAATACTCGCCCTGCGCGTTGGCGCTGGACAGCTGCGAAAGCCAGCGGCGCAGCGCTGTCGATTCGGCGGTGATGATGCCGGTGTTGATGATGTTGATGCGGCGCTGCTCGTCGTCGGCATCCTTCTGCTCGACGATGGCCCCGACGTTGCCCTCCGCATCGCGGACGATGCGTCCGTAGCCGGTCGGATCAGCTACCTCGGCAGCCAGCACCGCCAGCCGCCCGGACTGCGCCAGCAGGTGGCGCAGGGTGTAGGCGCGGATCAACGGCACATCGCCATACAGCACCAGCACCTGCGCGGCGTCGGGTACGTCCGGCATCGCCTGTGCCACGGCGTGGCCGGTGCCCAGCTGCTGCGCCTGTTCGGCCCACAGCAGGTCGGGCTGGTCCATGAAGCGCGCACGCACCGCATCGCCGCCATGGCCGTGCACCACATGGATGGCCGCCGGCTCCAGCTCACGGGCAGTAGCGATCACGTGCGCCAGCATGGGTTGCCCGGCGATTGGCTGCAGCACTTTCGGCAATGCCGATTTCATGCGCTTGCCGGCGCCAGCGGCGAGGATGATCACGTGCAGGGGCTGGGTCATGAGTATTCCTGACATTGCGGAAGCATTGGGACGTTTGGCTGGTAGCATAGCCGACCCGGTCAGGAGTGCTGCACGGATGACGAAGCTTCTGGTGAAGCGGTTGGAGCATGTTCTGCCATGGCTGGGGGCGGCCCTGCTGGCGTCAGGCCTGATGCTGCATCCGGTGCTGCAGCGCTGGCACGGTGGCCGCTTCGCCGAGCTGGTGCTGGTCGGTGGTGTGCTGCTGGGCCTGTCGCGGATCGTCAGTCGCTTGCGCCGCTTTTCGACCGCCAGCGTGCTTGCACTGCTGTGGGTGGCCGCGCTGCCGTTTTTCTGTGGTCCGCTGCCGGTACTGGCCACGGTTCTGCTCCTGCTCGCTTCCGCCGCGCTCGGAGGCATCGTGTTTCCCCGCCGGGCGTTCGCCCTGCAGGCCCTGCTGGGAGCGCTGCTGCTGGGTGCCGGACTCGGCTGGATGGTGATGCTGCCGATACACCACCAGATCCCTTATCTTCTGCTCTGCAGCGCATTGGTCGGCTGGCGGCATGCCGCCCTTCGTGTTGCGCTTCACCGGACCGTGCGGAACTGGCGCGAGGCGGTGGCGGGCGCGCCGCGCATGGCTGCCTTCGCGGTGCTGTTGCTGGGCCTGGCGAGCACCGCGTGCTGGATTCCCACCCTGCAGTACGACGACCTGGCGTACCACCTTCGCCTGCCGTGGCAGCTGCAGGAGCAGAGCTTCTACAGCGCCGATCCGCGCAACCAGATCTGGGCGTTCGCGCCCTGGCTCTCGGACGTGCTGCATGCGGTGCCGCAGGTGATGTCCGGCACCGAATCACGCGGCCCGGTGGCAGCCGCATGGCTGTTGGCGTTGGCGAGCGGTGGCTGGCATCTGGCTGCCTGCCTGGGTGCGGCGCCCCGCGAGCGATGGTTGGGCGTGGCGCTGGTGGCCAGCCTGCCACTCACCGCAGGCCTGGCGACCGGCATGCAGACCGAGCCGCTCACCGCAGCCGTGCTGGTGTGGATGGCGGCCGTGGTTGCCGGCCCTCGTGATGGCAGCCTGCGCTTCTGGTTGTTGCTGGCCGTGCTCGCTGGCGGCATGGCAGCCGCAAAGCTCATCGCCCTCCCGATGGCGGCGGTGCCCTTGCTATGGGCACTGATACGTCACCCTTGGCCGTCGCCGTTGCGTATCGGCCTGGTGCTGGCAGCGGGTCTCGCGGTCGGCGGTGCCAGCTATGTCCTGGCGGGCTGGCAGACCGGCAATCCCGTGCTGCCGCTGTACAACGCCGTCTTCAGATCTCCCTGGTTTGCAGAAGAGAACTTTCTCGACGCCCGGTATCAGCTTGGCTTCGGCCTGGATCTCCCATGGCGCCTTACGTTCGACGCGCCGCGCTATTTCGAAGCCCATGAGGGCGCAGCGGGTTTCGTGCTCATCGGCCTCGCTGGCGTGTGGCTGCTTGCCCTGCTGCAGCCACGTACCCGGACGGCTGCGGTAGTGGCAACCGCCACGCTGCTCGTCCCGCTGCTGCCGGTGCAGTATCTGCGCTATGCCTATCCCGGTCTGGCACTGCTGTGCGTGGTACTGGCGGCAACCGTGACCGGCCAGAGCCGCAGGGTGACAGGTCTGGTTGTCGCGATCTGCGTACTGAACATCGCCTTCCTGCCCAACGGCAACTGGATGCTGCGCAGCGGAGCATTGAAGGAAACCCTGATCGCTGGCGGGGACGACACGCCGCTGATGACCCATTACGCTCCCGAAAGAGTGCTGGCTGATGCCATCCGCGCGTCACACGAAGACGACGGCACGGTGCTGCTGCTGGACGCCAAGGACGCCTTCTTCGCCGAGTTCGGCAGCCGTGGACGCACCATCAGCTGGTATGCGCCAACGCTTTCTGCAGCCGCCGCCGACGCAGACCAGGATCCCAGCGGCCGCAGATGGGCACAGCTGCTGCGGCGCGAGCAGGTGCACCATGTGATACTTCGGGAAACCACGCAGAGCAGTGCAGCGGAGCAGGGGCTGGCCGTGCTTGGCGCCGTCCCGCGCCAGACCGTCGGGGACCGCCAATGGTGGACCGTCCCGGCAAGCGAGACCGGTGATTCTGTGGCCGGCGAACAGAACTGAGATCACCATGACCGTTGACTCCGGAAAAATTCTGCCTGAGGCGTCCCCGGCCAGCAGCCCGCGCATTGCCGCGATCATTCCCTGTTACCGCGTCCGCGACCAGGTGCTGCAGGTGATCGCCGGCATCGGGCCGGAGGTGGGCTGGATCATCGTCGTGGATGACGCCTGCCCTGAAGGCAGTGGCGCCTGGGTGCGCGATCAGTGCAGCGATCCACGTGTGGTTATTGTCGAGCACAGCAGCAACCAGGGCGTCGGCGGCGCAGTGCTCACCGGTTACCGGCATGCACTGCTCACGCCTGCCGAGGTGGTGGTCAAGCTCGATGGCGATGGCCAGATGGATCCTGCATTGCTGCTGCGCATTGCCTGCCCGCTGCTTGCCGGCCAGGCCGACTACGCCAAGGGCAACCGCTTCCATCGCATCGGCTTTGCACGGGGCATGCCGGCATTGCGGCTGGCCGGCAATGCCATGCTTTCCTTCATGACCAAGCTGTCCAGCGGCTACTGGCAGATCACGGATCCGACCAATGGATTCACCGCCATCCGCCGCGAATTGCTGGACGAGCTGGAAGCCGAGCGCGTGGCGCGACGCTATTTCTTCGAATCCGACCTGCTTTACCACCTCAACCAGTTGCGGGCCGTGGTGGTCGACGTGCCGATGCGTGCGCACTACGACGGAGAGCCGAGCAGCCTGAGCCCACTGCGCATGATTGCGCCGTTCCTGCTGGGGCATGCGCGCAACACGTTGCGTCGCGTGAGTTACAACTACGTACTCCGCGGATTCTCGGTAGCCAGCGTGGAACTGGTGCTGGGCGCACTCCTGCTTGCCGGCGGCAGCGCCTACGGATTGTGGAACTGGTGGGGATCCGGGCAGACAGGCGTGCCGGCGACCGCCGGTACGGTCATGCTCGCCGCGCTGCCGATCATCGTCGGCGTGCAGATGCTGCTGTCCTGGATGAACGTCGATGTAGCCATGGAGCCTCGCAGGCCGGTACACCGCTTGCTCGGCGAGCAGCGCGTCCTGCAGCAAGGTACCGTGACCGCCCAGGCGGCACATCAGCAGCGGCGATGAGCCTGTTACGCCAAGGCGGCGCCTACCTCGTCATCGGCCTGCTGCAACTGCTGCTGGACTGGGCGGTGTTCGTGGCCGCCACTGCGGCAGGAATGGAGGTGATAACGGCGAACATCAGCGGGCGTCTGGCCGGCATGCTGCTCGGCTTCTGGCTCAATGGCCGCTACACCTTCGCCGACCAGGGCCGGCAGCGGCTGGGCTGGGGGCGCTTCGCGCGTTTCATCAGCCTGTGGCTGGCAATGACCGTCGCCAGCACCCTGCTGGTCGCTGGCGCCGATCACGCATTGGGACTGAAATATGCCTGGCTGGCCAAGCCACTGGTGGAAGGCGGCCTGGCGGGCGTTTCGTTTCTGCTGATGCGCTCGCTGGTCTTCCGCTGAACGCGTTGCATCAGCTCTTACCGCTATGCCCGGCGACAGAAGCCGACCAGGGCGCGTACCAGCACCACCCTGGCCTCCGCATCGCCGGAGAGGGTCGCCTCCCTGATCGCCGTGGCCAGCAGGTGCGCACAGCGCGGATGCGTGCGCACCGATGCCACCTGCTGCCATTGCTCCAGCAGGCGATGGTCGACCGTATCGATGCGCTGCCTGATCTCGTCCAGCGGCGGAGCCGGTGGTAGCGGCGCTCCAAGCAGGTAGTGCTGGAAGTCCACGTGCTGCGCCAGCTTGTTGGCTTCGATGAACTGCCGGTAGGCGCCGGCCACGTCATCCGGATCCAGCCCCAGGGCTTCGGCTTGCCGACGCTTGTCCTCCAGCACCTGGTCCTCGCGCGCGGAATCTTCGATTGGACGCTGTACGGCGAATTTGGAAGCGGCCACGGCGTGGGCGATGTCGTTGCGCTCGGCCACCCGCGCAACCCAGGATTGCAATGCCAGATCCGGCGCCCTCGCGAAGGCGGATGCCGATAGCAGCAGACAGGCGGTTCCAACAAGGACGTGCGTACGGACGGCTTGCATCGGCGATCGCTCCATGGGAGAGGATGCCATTTTCGGCCAGCGCCAGGTGCGCGACTTCGCAACCGGTCACACTCCTGCCGAAACGCCCGCGAATGGACGGACTTGTGCCACTCCATCGGCAGGCGTTTCGCCGCCTCACCTGCAGCGTGCCATCCGCCGCACACAACAACGCCGGCACAGGGCCGGCGTCGTTTTCTTCCCGACGGTCGTGCCGACCCGCAGGCCAGCACGGCGCAGGTCAGTGCTTGAGCGTCTTGCGCAGGCGTTCCAGCGCCTGCAGCTGCGCCGTCACCTCGGCCAGCTTCTGCTGCGCTTCGGCGATGTCCATGGCTTCGCCACGGTTGGCCAGCATGCGCTCGGCTTCTTCCTTGGCCTTGCGGACCGAGGCTTCGTCGATGTCCTGCGCGCGGATCGCGGTATCGGCCAGCACGGTCACCACCTGCGGCTGCACTTCCAGGATGCCGCCGGAAATGGCGAAATCCAGCTGCTCGCCGTTCGGCGTGGTAACCACCACCTTGCCCGGCTTCAGGCGGGTGATCAGCGGCGCGTGCTTGGGCGCGATGCCCAGCTCGCCCAGCTCACCGGTGGCCACGACCAGGGTCGCTTCGCCCCGGAAGATTTCCTGCTCGGCGCTGACGATGTCGCAACGGATCGTGCTCATGCAAATCTCTTCGCTGTTCGCGGTGGCGGCATGCCACCGGGGAGGAACACCGGGGCTGGCACGGGCCAGCCACCGGAATCAGGTCGGGCAGGAGTGTTCCTGCCCTTCCCGGATCAGGCCTTCTCGGCCATCTTCTTGGCCTTCTCGACCGCTTCTTCGATGCTGCCGACCATGTAGAACGCCTGCTCCGGCAGGTGATCGTACTCGCCATCGACGATGGCCTTGAAGCCACGGATGGTGTCCTTCAGCGACACGTACTTGCCCGGCGAGCCGGTGAACACTTCGGCCACGTGGAACGGCTGGCTGAAGAAGCGC